>Elaine_p2__coassemble_1344_pt1 | contig 13230 bp, 12 predicted proteins | sample Elaine_p2__metabat2_high_PE_023 | metagenome-assembled genome bin Elaine_p2 | reverse complement strand
CTTTCGGATCCACCAAAATAAACCAATTTCTTTAAAATCATGGTGGCTTAGCTCAGAGGTAGAGCAGTTGGCTGTTAACCAATTGGTCGAAGGTTCAAATCCTTCAGCCACCGCCATGCAGGTGTAATTCGACGGTTAGAATTAGTCCTTGCCAAAGATTAGATGGCGGTTCGATTCCGCTCACTTGCTCCAAATAATAAATTCACTTACGTTATTCGTAAGTTTTTTTATTTTAGTTGATAATTTAAACAAATTAAAAACGAATCAATGAGAATAATCATTAATCCGTTAAAAAGTTATTTTTTAGAAAAGTAAAAGTATCCGCTTTTACTACGGTTCTTACGTCGTTTCAACCGTTTCACTTCCACTCGTTAGTTCAACGCTTGCTTTGTTGAACATACTGGTACATTCGAGCATGCAGTAAGCTTCATAAGCGCGCTAACGCTTAATAAAGTTTTTCATTTTCCATCTGTCTATTTCGTGTTTAATGAGAAAAATCGTAAGCTCAAACACTTAATGATCCGTTAATATAACAAAGCTTTACGGAATTCGCCAAATAAACAACAACGCCTAGGCACTTAACCTAGGCATTATTTAATTTTTCTTTTAATAAATCTTCCAAGTGATATATATCTTTACTACTCATAAATAGATAAACACATGGTTGATGGGATTGTAATAAAACTGCACCTTGATTATCTTCAGATAATACACTTGCACCATTGATGCAATTAGTTAAATACGTAATGGATGTACACGATGGATCATCTTGATCATCGATACTTGTAAATTCGCAAGTATAGACAACATCCGCTTTATTTAATGCATCAATAAATTGTTGCTTAAAATGAACAACTCGCGACGCACGATGCGGTTTATAAATCGCAACGATTTTTTTTCCTGGAAAACGTTTTTTAGCAGCATCAATGGTTACTGATATTTCGGTTGGATGATGCGCGTAGTCATCCACTATGACATTATCACCATAATATTCAACTACAAAGCGACGTTTTTCTCCTTTAAACATTGCTAATCCACATTCAATATTATCTAAAGATAAATTAAGCTTTAGACCAGCTAATATGCAGGCTGTAGCATTTAAAATCAAGTGATGTCCTACTAACGGCAAATTAAAATGCATAACATTGCCTTGATAGTTAATAACAAACTCAGTATGGTTATTATCCTCATTGATAACAGAAATAATAGCATCATTGTTTCCATTAAATCCATAATAAGTAACATCATTACCGAGATTTGCAATCCGTACCTGATAATCATCACCACAAGCAATAACACTTTGACAATTCAATGCAAATTGTTCATATGCAAGGCGATAGTCATCAATATCTTTAAAATAATCAACGTGATCCAAATCAATATTTGTAATAATACCAATTTGACAATGATATGCTAAAAAGTGACGTCTGAACTCACAGGATTCTAATACAAAATGCGTAGAATCGCTTGGCATGTACCCACTGCCATCACCAACAATATAACCACAAGGTAAAGAATAATTGATCATTGTTTCCATCATTCCTGTAGTGGTAGTTTTCCCATGGCTTCCAGCCACACAAACACTCGTATAATTTTTCATAAATTCACCAATGAATTCATGATAACGGTAAATAGTTAATGTTTTATTAGCTTTCGCTTGCTTAACTTCACTGAAGTCATCCAAAAAAGCATTACCTACAATTACAATGGAATGATTTTCTATCACATGATGATTAAACGAATAAATAGGAATCTTACGTTCAATTAATGGTGTTTCAGTAAAAAAATGTTTTTCTAAATCAGAGCCACTGACTTGATAGCCCATATCGTGCAACATACAAGCTAGCGCGGCCATTCCTGTCCCTTTAATTCCAATAAAGAATAAAGGTGTTTCTTTACTCATCAGATTCCTCGATATCGCTAAATAAATTGTAGGCAGAGAAAGGACTTTCGACGGTTTTTTGACTTTCACTTTCTTTCGCTACTGGTGTTACTGGCTCATCATCTGTCAACAAGTCTTCAAATTTAAATGCTTTGGTCGCTTCTAAATTTTCTTCGGTTGCGCTGTTACGACCTTCTTTAATTAAATCATCTAGACTTTGATATTGCACGCTGTTGGAACCATCCAACGGTTGGATTTTTGGTGCTTCAACAACTTCTTCATCATTTTGCACATGATTGGAAGCTTCCACAGCTTCAATGACTGGATTAACCAAATTGGAACCATACATTGGTGAAATAACACGTTTCATTGCTAAATCTTCCATCGTATCTTGCTTTGGTTCAGAATGCGACATTTCGCGTAATTCCATTTGTTCATCGACAATCTTTCGAGTTTCATTAAAGCTATTCATTGCCTTTTCATTTACACCAAACATTGGTGAAATTACTGGAGAGAATAAGTATGTGGAATTATCAGTAGACAATGATGGACGTTTTGTATTCTTTATAAAATTACCACCAAATTCATTCGAACTTGTCTTTTTATTATAAGGATTATCATTAATGGTAGCACTAGTAAATGGCTTATGGTTTTGTTTAGTTGATACGTGAGAATCAACTTTATTTAATTCTTTATTGCTTAATGTACGTGGTTTTATTTCTTCACTTGGAGCAATTTCATCAACACTTAAGCCAAACGATTTTTCAACCTTTTCTTCTTCTACTTTTACCTCAATCGCTGGTTTTAATTCAACCTTTGATTCAACAATTGGCTCTTGTTCAACAACGGCTTTGGTAGAAATTGAACGTGTTTGCATTAATGGTGATTCTTCTTTTTTGACAATAACTGGTAAATCTTCATCGTCATCATAATCATCATCGTCATCATCAATAGCCAATAAACCACCACTGCGTTTGCCGAATAAACTACCCTTTTCTTTTTTCTTGGCTGGTTTTACTTCTTCGTACTCTTCTTCATCATATTCTTCATCATCAAACTCTTCTTCTTCAAAGAATAATTTTTGGAATTTTTCAAACATAATAATTCATCCTTTCTGAATACTATCGAAACCATTTTAACCAATAACAAATAAAATGGCACTGTTTTTAAGTCATCTGGTCAGTCCAGATGATGTGCAGTGCCTTTCGCTATTCACTGACTTGCGATATATCCCCTTCTTCAAGGTACATATCATCAATGTTCTCATCAGATTTATCCGTTTCATCATCTTCGCTACTTGGAGATGCAGTTGGACTAATTGTTTCTACTGGAGTACTCGCTTCTGGAATGTCGCCATCAACTAAATCTTCCAACCGGCCTGAGCCAGGAATCACTTCATTAAATATATCTAACGCAATCTTTTCACTCTTTTGTGCTTCTTCACGGTCAAAATTTTCAATAATTTTGTCTTTAATAATAGTTGCATTACGTAAGATAGTTGTCATAGCATCAACAATCGCAATGCAATCAATTTCATTAGCATATCCATAGAAAGATAAATAATCACTATTTAATACAATGTAATATTTACCGTCAAGTGGCAATAAAGAAAGCACATAATGCACGGATTCATTTGATACATTAATAAAATCCCCTTCTTCACTGTAAACAGCATTACTTAAATCTAATGGGGAACGATAAGAAAAGCTTCCATTAGAAATAATAGCAGCTACATTAATTGACATTAAAAATTGCACATTATCGTATTTAAAAACAGTCGATGTTGCTGCTTGATCAATCACTCCTATATTTTTTGGAACATAATATTTTAAATTTTTTTTAGAGTGATTACTTTGTAAGGGTGTCTCTGTTAAATTAGTCGAAACAATTTGAGCTAACCGTTGGTCCAATGGAAGATTTTGATTAGCGCATCCCGCTAAACTTAAACATACAACTAAAGATAATAAAAACTTTTTCATTCGTTGTTCACCATAAATATCGCCCGATAAATAGGTTGGTTTAGATTTCGAAATTTCATTTCGTATTCGGTTGCAACATCATCTTCATCCCCTTGATATGGGTAATTTACCCATACTTTTTCTAAGGTAAATCCATGATGGGTTAACGATACTAAAGAATATTCAAATAACCCGCTATTATCCGTTTTTTGAATTAATTGACCAGCTTGCGTTAACCATTTAACGTAACTTTGACAAAAACTTGCATACGTTAATCGTCTTTTTTCATGACATTTCTTTGGCCAAGGATCACTATGATTTAAATAGATACAATCAACACTACCTTCTATTATCCAATCACTTAGATACGCACCATCGCCACAAAGGATTTTGACATTATCCAATTGTGCTTCTTCTACCTTTTTAGCCGCTACTGCAGCCGCGTTGGGATCTTTTTCTACTGCAACACATAAATCATCTTCATTTTTTAACGCTAAACCAACAATAAAGTCACCTTTACCACATCCAATTTCTAAATGTAATCGATTAAAACCAGATTTATCAATTGGATATGGAGTAGTTCCATTCATTGTTAAAATAATTTCTGGGTGGGCTTCAATATAAGGTAAGGCCCATTTTTTCTTTCTCATTCTCATTCCAATATTATAAACGAGAAATGAAGCGTTACGTAAATAAAAAACCGTTAATTAGCTAAAGAAAAGGAAGTTCCATAAACTTCCTTAATTATTATCTACTTTTTGAAAGATCTTTTTTCTCCGTGTGTTTTTTTAAATTCACGATGTTCTTTCTTTTCAGGTTCAACATAACCTTCCGGTTTTGGCATTAAATCACGCACAGAGACAGATACTTTGCCTTTTTCATCCACACCAGTAACAACCACACGCACGTTATCACCAACTTTATAAAGATCTGCTGCGCTATTAACACGTTCCCATCTTAATTTAGATACATGTGCCAACCCTTCTGTATCACCAAATAAGCGTACAAAGATACCATAATCTTCAACGCGAGTTACTTCACCCTCATAAATTTCGTTTACTTGAGCAACTTTTACAATACTCATGATAATATCTTTGGCTTTAGTAATAGCTTGTGCATCATTGTGATAAAGAATAACGGTGCCATCATCTTCAATATCAATTTTAATATTGTCACATTGAGCAATAATATCATTGATAACTTTTCCACCTGTACCAATAACTTCACGAATCTTATCTGGATCTATTTTGAAAGTTTCCATTTTTGGGGCGTATTTGCTCACAGTTGGACGTGGTGTTGCAATTGTTGCTTCCATATTATCTAGAATTTCAAAACGTCCTTTTTTTGCTTGAGCCAATGCTTCTTGGAAAATTTCCTTCGTAATACCTTCAATTTTGATATCCATTTGCAATGCAGTAATGCCTTCACGTGTACCAGCTACTTTAAAGTCCATATCCCCATAATGATCTTCCATCCCTTGTATATCAGTTAAGATGGAATAAGAATCACCATAAGTAATTAATCCCATTGCTACCCCAGCTACTGGTGCTTTAATAGGAACTCCAGCGGCCATTAAGCTCATCGTACCCGCACAAATACTAGCTTGAGAACTGCTTCCATTACTTTCCAAAACTTCCGCTACTGTACGTATTGCATATGGGAATTCTTCTTCACTTGGTAATACTTGTAACAATGCACGTTCGCCCAATGCGCCATGCCCAATTTCTCTTCTTCCTGGGTTTCCCATACGTCCTGTTTCACCAACAGAATATGGAGGGAAATTGTAATGATGCATGAAGCGTTTTTCCTCAACTTCAGTTACATCATCAATAATTTGATTTTCACCTAAAGGCCCTAAGGTAGTTACAGATAAAACTTGCGTTTCTCCACGCGTAAACATGGCACTACCATGCACGCGCGGTAACAAATCCACTTGAGAATCTAATGGACGCAATTGATCCAACGCTCTACCATCTGGACGGACTTTATCCACAGAAATTAGACGTCTTACTTCACCTGCTACAATGCTTGTGCAATATTCGTGCGCTTGTTTATTTGCTTTTTCTTTATCTGCATCTTTTTCAAAGCAATCCAAAGCAGCCACTTGTTCACCCATTGCATCAGAAATTTCATCAATTTTTCCATAACGTTCCAATTTTTCATGAATGCTAACAGCTTCAATCAAAGCTTGTTTGCCATGTTCATCCACATAAGCAGTAATTAATGGGTCAATAGCATAACATGAAAATTCACGTTTTTCTTTACCACATTGTGCAACCACTTCTTCTTGCCAAGCACATAATTCTTTGATGCGTTCATGTGCAAACATTAACGCATCAAGCATATCTTCTTCACTTACTTCTTTAGCGCCGGCTTCAACCATGTTAATCGCATCTTTAGTACCGGCTACCGTTAAGTGAATATCACTTCTTTTACTTTGTTCAACATCTGGATTAACTACAAATTGATCATCCACACGTCCAACAATTACACCTGCAATTGGGCCATGGAAAGGAATATCAGATACACATAAAGCCAATGAGCTACCTAGCATTGCAGCCATTTCACTTGTTGCATCTGGATCAACTGATAAAACAGTGTTAACTACTTGAACTTCATTTCTAAATCCATCTGGGAAAAGCGGACGAATAGGACGGTCAATTAAACGTGCTGTCAATGTCGCATGTTCGCTTGGTCTACCTTCTCTACGTAAGAATCCCCCAGGAATTTTACCTACAGAATACAATTTTTCTTCATAAGAAACTGTTAGTGGGAAGAAATCTGTATCTTTAGCTTGATGATTAGCTGTTGCAGTTGATAATACAACAGTATCATTATAGCGAACTAATACGCTTCCCCCAGCTTGCTTTGCAATTTCACCTGTTTCAATCGCGAAAGTGCGGCCATAAAACTCTTTACTAAATACTTGTTTTGCCATTTTTTCCTCTTTTTACTCTAATTCTTCTCTTCTTTAATTCAAACATTACTATTCTACCACACATTGACTTTATCGAATAAATTCATTTGGCAATGCATAAGAAAAGACCACTTTAGCTAAAGTGATCTTAAATACTTGCTATTTATTATGTAAACGAACCTTTATGATTTCTTGCATAATCAAGTTGCGCGCACGAATACATTCATCTTTATCGGGCTCATTAACACCCACCAACGGGTATTCAATACCCAATTGTTCATATTTATTCACACCCATCGTATGATAGGGCAACAATTCAAATCGTTTGACACATGAACACTTGCCAATAATATTAGCTAACGCCAGATAAGCTGTTTCATTATCATTAATACCCGGTACTAAAACATAACGCACCCATGTTGTAACATTGGCCCTATTTAAAGCATCTAAAAAATCCAGTGTTGGTTGCAATGGGTTAGCTGTTAATTGTAAATATTGACTCTTAATTGGATGTTTAATATCCAATAACACTAAATCAATTAAAGGCAATAATTGATCGATCTTTTCTTTACTAGCACCTTGATACATCACACCGGATGTATCAATGGCCAAATGTATTCCTTTTTCTTTGGTAACTTTTGCCAATTCAATTAAAAATTCGATTTGACATAACGGTTCCCCACCACTAACAGTAATGCCACCATTGGCATAAAAGGATACATTCTTTTCATATAGATCTATAACATCATTTACCGTATATTGTTGATTCTTATTAAATGCCCAAGTATCCGGATTATGGCAATACTTGCAACGCATCACGCACCCTTGCAAAAAAATAACAAGTCTTACACCAGGTCCATCCACTGAACCAAAAGATTCAGTGGAATGGACATTGGCATAAACGGGTTTCATTACATTGCTCCGTGGAAAGTACGTGAAATAACTTCGTCTTGTTGTGCTTTAGTTAATTTATTAAAGTTAACAGCATACCCCGATACACGCACTGTTAATTGTGGGTATTTTTCAGGGTGCTGTTGGGCATCCATTAACATTTCACGATTAAACACATTAACGTTTAAATGGTGACCACCCGCAGTTGCATAACCATCTAATAATTGTACTAAATTTTCTACTTGGTTGTTATTTGCAGACATATTCTATTCCTCCAATTGTCTATCTAAGCCTTCCATTAATGTTGGGGTATAACATGCACTTCCGGGACGGCACTCGTTAAGACATGAACCTTGGTTTACGGATTGATCAGTGGTGACCTTTATTTCACCCACACCCTTTTCAACCAACGAATCCAACATTTTAATTAAATCATCACTATTATTTATGCTCATTATTTAATGTTATCTAAATCAATTTCTAAGTCACCCACCAATACTTCATCTTTTCCTAATGCATTTGGGATAATAGAGAATGTATTGGAAATACCATCTTGGGCATCTTTGAAGTTAATTTTGCTTACAGAACTTAATGAAGCTACCGCACCATGAGAGTCTCTACCGTGCATTGGGTTAGCACCTGGTGCAAATGGTACACCTGCTTTACGACCATCTGGCGTACTACCAGTATTTTTTCCATAAACAACATTACTTGTAATAGTTAAAATACTTGTTGTAGGAATGGAATTGCGATAAGTATGATTTTGTTTAACATAACCCATGAATGTATGAACAATATCAGCAGCTATTTCATCAACACGATTATCGTCATTACCATATTTAGGGAAATCACCTTCGACTTCGTAATCCACAACTAATCCATCTTCATTACGGATAGGTTTAACCGTAGCATATTTAATCGCACTTAAAGAGTCAGCTACAACGCTTAAACCAGCAATACCCGTTGCAAAATAACGTTTAACATCACGATCATGCAATGCCATTTCTAAACGTTCATAACAGTATTTATCATGCATGTAATGGATAATATTTAATGCATTGACATAAACACCTGCCAACCATTTCATCATATCTTTGTATTTGTCCATTACATCATCATAATTCAATACATCACCTTCAACAGCTCTGTATTTAGGTCCAACTTGTTTACCGCTAACTTCATCACGACCACCATTAATAGCATACAATAAACATTTCGCTAAGTTAGCACGGGCACCAAAGAATTGCATTTCTTTACCCACAACCATACTACTTACGCAACATGCAATCGCATAATCATCACCGTGAATTGGTCGCATTAAATCATCGTTTTCGTATTGAATAGAACTTGTATTAATGGATACTTGTGCACAGAATTTTTTGAAATTCATTGGTAAACGTGTACTCCATAATACAGTCATGTTAGGTTCTGGTGCAGTACCTAAGTTAGATAATGTATGTAAGTAACGGAAGCTATTTTTAGTTACTAATGTTCTTCCATCAACTCCCATTCCACCAATGGATTCCGTTACCCAAGTAGGGTCACCTGAGAATAAATCATTATATTCAGGAGTACGTGCAAATTTAACACAACGTAATTTCATGATGAATTGGTCAACCATTTCTTGAATTTCTGATTCAGTGTAGCGTCCTTCAGCCAAATCACGAGTAGCGTAAATATCAATAAATGTACTTGTTCTACCCAATGACATCGCAGCACCATTTTGTTCTTTAACCGCTGCTAAATAACCAAAGTATAACCATTGAATCGCTTCTTTTGTGTCAGTGGCTGGTTTAGAAATGTCGAAACCATAAATTTCACCCAACTTTTTAAGTTCATTTAAAGCATTGATTTGTTCACTGATTTCTTCAGTTAAACGAATGGTATCTTCATCCATTACACTGCCAGTGCTTAATTTTTGTTCTTTTTTATCTTCAATTAAACGATCCACTCCATATAAAGCGATTCGACGGTAGTCACCAATAATACGACCACGACCATAAGCATCAGGTAAACCTGTAATTACGTGTGAACTACGGCATTTACGCATTTCTTCCGTATATACATCAAAAACCCCTTGATTATGAGTTTTACGGTGTGTTCTAAAGAATTCACTTAATGTCGGATCTACTTTGTAGCCATTATCCGCACATGCTTTTTCTGCCATACGGATACCACCATAAGGTTGCAATGAACGCTTAAATGGTTTATCAGTTTGGAAACCAACAATTTTTTCCAAATCTTTATCTAAATAACCAGCTCCATGACTTGTAATGGTCGAAATAACTGAGGTATCCATATCCAATACACCACCAGCTTCTCTTTCTTGACGTGTTAAATCCATTACCATATCCCACAATTTTGTGGTTGCTTCAGTTGGTCCTGCTAAAAACGCATCATCCCCTTCATATGGTGTATAGTTGCGTTGAATAAAATCACGCACATCAATTTGCTTACACCACTTACCTTCTTTAAAATTACGATATTGTTCCATAAATAATCCTTCCTATTATGTTAACGTTATCATTTTATAAAACGAACAAGTAATTCACAACTGTTTTACTCCATTAATTTAACTGTAAACGTTTACAGTTTTTACTTAATCAATATTACTTTTTCCCAAGCCATGTTTTCATGTGTGAATGCACCATAATTAACGCATTGCGAATAGATTGGTAAACGCAATTGCAATTGTTCGATAATATTGCCTACTGAAAAATCAAAGTGATTAGCTACCCATTGATAAATGGCTTCCATTTCAATTTTGTTACTACCATAACAATCAATGCATAATGAAATCGGTTCGGATAATCCAATGCCATAGGCAACTTGAATTAACGCTTTATCCGCCAATCCATTGGCGACGATATTTTTTGCTACAAAGCGTGAATAATACGCAGCGGAACGATCGACCTTACTTGGATCTTTACTAGAAAAACAGCCCCCACCAATCGGTGCATAGCCCCCATAAGTATCCACTACAATCTTTCTTCCAGTAGTTCCAGAATCCCCAAAAGGTCCAGCAATTGTAAATGCTCCACTTGGGTTAATGATTAATTTTGTATTTTCATTAAAACAGGAATGATCGCTGACCAACGGCAAAATTAACTCATTTTTAACGATTGCATCAATAGCTGCTTGTTCAATTCCCTCATACGAAGCAACAGAAACTAATATCGTATCAATATCAATTAAACGACTATCCTCATAACGGACTGTAACTTGTGTTTTACAATCCGTTTGCAATACATTTTTATATTTACCGAATGCAAGTTCATTGCATTTTTCGGCCAATTGACATGCCAATAAATATCCATAAGGTAAATAAGCATCCGTTTCATTGCACGCATAACCAAACATCATACCTTGGTCACCTGCAGCAATTTTACCATTTGTTACAGCATGATTAATTTGACACGATTGTTGCCCAACTTTTACCATAATATCAAACATTTGATCATAACCTGCTTTTTTTAAAGTATCCTTGGCAATGGATGCATAATCTAATGTCGCTTTACTATTTGCTTCCCCATAAATCAATACAAAATTATCTTTAATGGTTGCTTCAACTGCCATAAAAGAATGAGGATCTTGCTTTAATGCTTCATCCAATATCGCATCAGCAATGGCGTCACATACTTTGTCAGGATGACCACATCCGACACATTCACTACTAAATTTAAAAATCATAAAAATTACTACTCCTTTAACTCTTTTACATCTTCGTTAAAGAAAAACGCCTTATCGATAGCGACAAGACGTTTCTTAAGGTAATAAACTATGACTACTTAACGTCTTATCAACTTGGCTTTACCACCGTTACCATCAAAATGGTTGGTTGGTCTGAGTTCAAAGAGCCAATCTCTCCCTCAGTCTTTATAAGATGTGAAAACATTATGCATCATAATAAATAGCCTTGGCAAGTAATTTTTATGATTTATTCATAACTTAATTGGATAATTAGTGCGATTGAATATAATTTAAAGCTTGTGTTGCGGCGATTGCACCATCACTAACCGCACATACAACTTGTCGTACGAGTTTAGTACGTACATCGCCTGCAACAAAGACTCCCTCAATATTTGTTGTACAGGATTCATCGGCTATTATGTAACCTTTCGCATCCATATGCAATTGACCTTTAAATAAATCTGTAATTGGGGAGCGTCCAATAGAAACAAAGACACCATCGGCTTTTAAGCTTCGTTTTTCACCTGTAATGCTATCTTCAACAATAATTCCATTTACTTTAGTTTCACCCAAGATTTCTACTGGTTTAGTATTATATTCAATTTTTAAATTTGATGCTTTACTTAATGGGGCCAAATATTCCTTGCTCGCACGCAATTGATCACGTCGATGAATTAAAGTTACTGAATTAGCCAATGTTGCTAAATAGGTTGCATCATGTGCTGCTGAGTTTCCGCCACCAATAACAACAACATCTTTTCCTTTATAAAACATACCATCACATAATGCACAATAGGCAACCCCTTTTCCTAAATATTCATTTTCGCCAGGAATATTTAAGTGTGTTGCTTCAGCACCCGTAGCAACAATGACAGTTTTCGTTGTATAGGATTGTTTATTGGTTTCAACTATCTTATCCTTACCACTTAATTCAACACGTTTAACTTCTTGATTTACAGTAATTGCACCTGAATTTGTGGCTTGAGCTTGCATTTTCATCCCCAATTCAAAACCATCAATGCCTTCTTCAAAGCCGGGATAGTTTTCAATAAATGCACTTAATGCCATTTGCCCACCAGCACTCATTTTTTCAATCACTAAAGTACTCATTTGTGAACGTGCTGCATAAAGTGCAGCAGTATATCCAGCGGGACCGCCACCAATAATAATTACATCATAATTAGTTGTCATATCTGCGTAATCCTTTCTCAATAATATCGATGGATTGTGGATTGACTAATTTATCCAACACTTCTCCATCTTTTAATAAAACTAAAGTTGGAACAACTTCCAAATTATATTGATCAAACATTGATTCATATTTATCGATATCAACTTCAATAAATTCAATGTTTGGATATTCACTTTCAATATTGGTTAATAACGGAGCCAATCGTTTGCACCAAACACACCAAGTCGCACTAAATTTTAACGCAACATTTCCTTGATTGATATTTAAATGTTCATTATATTGTTTCATCCTTCATTACCTCGCTAATTACTTTAAGTATACAAATCATACTCACATTAACAAAGCAATATGCTTTCTTAAATAAAAAAAACAATTCTCGACTACTAAGAATTGTAAATTGTAAACTGGTGCCTTCACCCAGAATTGAACTGAGAACTAGCCCTTACCATGGGCTTGTTTTACCTTTGAACTATGAAGGCATGCATCTATTTAATCAAATATCTTCAAATTACTCAATAGCTAATTTTAATAAAAAAGAGTTCGTTTTGAACTCTTAATTTTTATTATTCAATAGCGCCTACTGGGCAAGTTCCAACGCAAGCTTGGCAATCAACACAAACGTCTGGATTGCATTCAGCTTTACCATCTTCACCTAAAGTGATAGCACCTGTTGGACATACACCTGTGCATGCGCCACATC
>Elaine_p2__coassemble_1139_pt1 | contig 15378 bp, 12 predicted proteins | sample Elaine_p2__metabat2_high_PE_023 | metagenome-assembled genome bin Elaine_p2 | reverse complement strand
ATTGAGTTATAACAACACTGGAAACATACAAACCAATTTGAGTGAATGCATCTTTTAAACGCAATACTTCCAAATCATATGTAATTCCAATATCACTTCGAGTTTTGTTACTTTCTAAGTCATTGGCACTTATGGTAATGATGACTTCTGCTTGCTCTTTTAACTTTAATAACATCTTTAATTTACTATCTGGTTCAAAGCCAGGCAACACCCTGGAAGCATGGTAATCATCAAATAATTTGCCACCAAACTCTAAATAAAGTTTGTCACCAAAACTGGAAATTCTTTGTTGAATATGTTCAGATTGCATTTGCAAATATTTATTATTATCAAAACCTAATTTCATTTAAGTACCCCACATTCTCTCAAGATTATAATACGAGTTATATCTTGTTTGGTAGAGTAAATTTAATTAAATCCATTTCGTTAAAGTAATGTAATGTTAAAATATTGATTATGAAACAAGCTAAATTATATGTTACCAACGCTTCCAATGTTACCGTGATGCAATTAGCAAATCTAACAATGGATCAACCCGAATTTATTAAAATTATCTCTTTTGATAATTTTTTAAAGCAACATGCCATTACCAACAGTGATCCAATGGCTTCTTTTTATCAATTTTATTGTGATTTAAGGGCAAAAAAAGATTTATTTGGACCATTAAAAGATCAATGTGAATCACCTGAATTTGCAAAAAATGTGTTTAATTTTTTATGTGATTGCCAACAGTTTAACGTTGATTTAACAACATTAGATAATTCCAACAGTTTAAACAATCAACTAAAAGCATTATTAATTGAAATGAATCATAAGCGCTACATTAGTGACTATAAATCCTTTAATTTAAACGACACAGAATTTCAACTATTTAATTACGATTCCTTGCTATGTGCTCGTTTCGCTCAAGAACACCATATTAATTTAATAACAAATACTACTCCCCAAAAACCAACGATTATTGAGTCATTAAACTTAAATGAAAGCATTATGCACATTGCTCAAACAATTATTACCAATCAATTAAATGTTAATGATGTGTTAATCATTAGCGCCGATTCCTCATATCAAACATCCATTGCAACTGTGTTATCGTCTTTCTCTATCCCTTCAACTGTAACTATTGATGATCATATTGCCTATTACCAACAATTAATTAATCACTACTTAACATTTCTAAATGATTCGAGTTTACCAAACTTTATTCAATTATTATTATCAGGATATCGTTGTGATTTTGACAATATCCATCAATTAATCCAATATGGTCACTACTATAAAGACGATCATCAAATACCGTTAATGCCAAGTGATTTGTTTCAAAAGGGTGATGTGGAAAATTTTAATCAAACTTATCAATTGCTAATTGAGTGTTATCATCATCAATTAGCAGATACTTATACATCCAATTACCAACGAATTGTTGCCGTCATAGATTATTTAGTTAAGAAAGAATCTTGTTATGATTTAGCTACTAAAATTGCCAATATTTTAGCCATCATTAGCGAAGATATCGAAACAGAATCCGGTTATCAATTCTTTATCTATCAATTAAATCAATTATCTTCTTATAATGTATCATTACCGATTGATTCCTTACTCATTACATCAATGGATGCACCCGTTAGTCCACGCAAATATAGTTTTATCGTTGGATTAAATAATCAAAACTATCCTGGATTTAAAGCCATGAATGGGTTATTTGATGAAACATTTATTCGTAACAGCAATTACCCAAGTGCCACGTATCGCCAAGAGTTAACCACAACCAATTTAAAGTGGATTTTTAATAGTGGACAACACATCACCATTGCCTTAAGTCAAAATAATTTCGATGGTAAAGCCAATGAATATCCTTTATTTATTAATAAAAAGGAAATCATTAAAGTCCCTGCATTGCATCAAGTGGACTATCCAATCATGGATACACACTTAACCAATCAAAAATGTATCGTCGCCCCAAATGGCATCATTAATGGATCTGTATCTTCCTTAGAAATGTATCGTCATTGTGCTTTCCAATACTTTTTGAAAAACATTTTAAAACTTTACCCTCCCCAAGATTTATTTGCCATTAATTCCATAGGTTCCATTGTTCATGGTGTTTTACATCAATTATTTATCCATCAAGACCAATCAAAAGAATCGGTTATTGAACACACCTTGGCGCAATATCATACACAATTAACGCCTTTATTTACCCAAAGAGAAAATGAATTGAATGTTTTAATGAAACGATTAAACGAAACCATTACAAATGTTTGGACACAATTAGACAACGATGATTCATTAATGCACCAAGTGGATGGCGAATATGTCATCAATGCACCGCTTGGCCCATTTATGATGAAAGCCATTGTCGATCGTATCGACGAAGATAACCAAGGCTATTTTAGTATCATTGATTATAAATCCAGTAATCACACCTTATCCATTGATAAGATATGCCAAGGGGTGCAATTGCAACTCATTACCTATGCTTACTTATTGGATAAGCAACGTATATCCCAATTAAAAGACTTAAAATATTTAAACTTCTTTTTAACCAATGATAAATATAACCCATATAAATTAGGTGCTAAAAAATCCAGCGTACAACCATTGGATGAAGTGAATATCCCTAAGTATGCATATAAAGGTTATATCAATGAAAAGATTTCCCGAAAATCCATTTGCAATGACGATCTTTTAGCATTGGTAGAACCTATCTATGAAAAACTATACGAACAATTAACGACACTTTCCTTTGATATAAATCCCGATAAAGACGCCTGTACATTCTGTCAATTTCAATGCATCTGTCACTATAAAGGAAGTGGCAAAGATAAAGAAGCATTAATTCCTTCCCCATTTGAAACGGAGGTCAGTGATGATGAAATGGAGTAAACAACAACAAGCTTGCATCGAGCATAAAGATCATCCCATTATTGTATCGGCTTCTGCGGGAGCTGGAAAAACAGCAGTGTTAACGGAACGGATAGTTAAACGATGTTTAAAAGATAAAATAGATCTAAACCGCATCCTTGCCTTAACATTTACTGCAGCTGCGGCCAGTGAAATGAAAGATCGTGTCTATCAACGCTTACTTAAAGCCAAACTTGATAACCAAAGCGATAGTCATCGCATTGATCACCAATTAACACTATTGCAAGAAGCGCAAATCTCAACGATCCACTCATTCTGTTTAAATATTATTAAAAAATATGGTTACTTAATTGGTTTTGACCAACAACGGGCCAATCGTTTGTTTAGCGATGTTGCTTTAAAACAACTTAAAAACGAAGCATTTAACTTAACATTAGTAAGTTTAACCACTGACCAATTAAACCACTTAACCACTTATTTCAGTAATAAACCCTGCACTTATGATAGTTTTCAACAAACACTAACATCCTTATTAGACCAAGCCAACAATCAATGCAATCCAATCCAATCCATCAAGGATATTGCATCAAGTTACCCAACCATCCAATCCTTAGCTCAATTGGATTCAGCCACACTAAATAAATATGCATCCATTTTTGACCATTATTTACCCTTATTAAAAAGTAACTTAAAACAAATCCATAATGGCGTCAGTGAAAACTACTTTACTAAAAATAAAGCAAAAATGGATGCATTAACGGAATACTTAAATTCCATAGAAACGGCAGTTAATGATAAGGACTATGAACAAGTTGAGAACTTATATCGCTATACATATCCCGGGAATTTAAGTATTCCCAAAGACCCAGCTAACTTAATAGAAAAACAACGCCTAAAAGCATTCAATCAATTAATGGACAATCTAATCAATAGCACTGCACCCAGTGCCTTAATTAATGATATGAATCAATTGCATATATTGGCTAATGACTTAAGCAATGCATTGCTCGCATATTATACTTACTTTAACCAAGTTAAAGAAAAAGCCAATGGAATTGACTTTAATGATATGGAATATTTTGCATTTAAAATATTGGATGAAAACCCAAGTGTTGCTACCTATTATCAAAATTATTATCAAGAAATCTGTGTGGATGAATTTCAAGATACTTCCATTCGCCAAAATGCCATTATTGAACATATTTGCAATGGCAAAAATATCTTCCGTGTTGGAGATGTAAAACAATCCATTTATCGTTTCCGTCAAGCCTCGCCTGAATTAATGAAATCATTAATGGAAGATAACGCCAATGAATTGATTGTATTGGAAGAAAATTACCGTTCCAGTGCATCAATCATTGATTTTACCAATCATTTATTTACTCAATTGCTAAATATTGGATTACCAAACAATCAATACTTAAATCAAGATATTGTTTCTCCAGGTACACAAAATCAAAAAGATAGCTATCAACCAATTGAATTTTATGGAATGGATAGCGAAGCTTTTAAAGCGTTAAATTTGACCAATAGTAATCAAAATAAAGCAGAATGCATTGCCGGACTAATTCAACAATATCGCAATAATAGTCCATTTACTCATTATAAAGATTATTGTATTTTAGTACGTTCACATGGTGCAATGCACTATTTAAAAGAAACTTTTGATCAACTCAATATCCCATATAAAATGGATTTAAAAAGTGGTTTTTCCGGCAATGCATTCATTCAAACATTGCGCGCAATGTTTGCCTTAATGCTCAATTTCAATGATCAACTTGCGCTTTATACAGTTTTGGCTTCCCCTTATTATCTTTACAGTGTACAAGATTTATATGATCATAAAGTAAATTCCAATGCCAAAGTCATCCAAGATTATGATGAATTAAAAGCATTTATCCATCAATGCAAAACTTTTCAAAATAAAGGTATATCTGCGTTGCTATCCCAATGCTTATGTTTTAAATCAATCTATCAACGCTTAACTCGGGAAGATAGGTTTAATGTGGATTATTTAATGCAATCATTAGTTACCAATAACATTACTACTATCCCACAAGTATTACAATTATTGGATAAATCATTGGATCAAGATAGTACTGAAATATTATCTGTTGGTAAAGATGATGATGTCGTGACGGTAATGACCATTCACCAATCCAAAGGATTACAATTCCCTTGTGTTATTTTATGGAGTGATTCATCCAATTCCAATCCAGAAAATAAATCATTGATCAATTGGGACAATCAATTCAACGTTGGTTTAAAAGCTTTGTATTTACCCACACGATTAACCCATTCAAGTTTGGTTTATACCTATAATGATATTACCAATCAAGCACAAGATTTAGCGGAACGCTTACGTTTGCTCTACGTTGCCATTACACGCGCAAAAGAAAAGTTGTTAATCGTCGATATGCTCAAGGATGTACCGGATGTGCACCCATACCAACTATCCGATATCTACTTACGTAAAGGGTTTACGTATGATATTTTAAGCACTTGCATAACTAATAATCTATTTCAATTAAAACGATTATTCCAACCATTAACCCCATTGACCAATACGGTTCAATCAATGAAAGGTTATCCTATCATTCATTATCATGCTAAACCATTAAATTTAACGATTAGAACAGCCAGTGAACATGATATTTTATCTGAAGATTTACTAAAAGATAGTCATGGTGCATTAGAATATGGAACCTTTTTGCATGATGCATTGCAATTTTTAGACTTTAGCCAAATTAATGACGAACAATTGCAAGCCTATAATGCACGTTTAACGAAACCAATGCGCGTGCAACTATGCAAAGCAAAGGATACCTTACTATCCTTTGGTAAAGAAAAAGCCATTACTTCATGGTTAAAAGAATATCCATTCATTTATCGCAATGAATCCATCTTTACTACAGGTTCCATTGACTTAATTGGTTTAAGTAAATCATCCATTTATATCATTGATTATAAAACAACGAGTGATACCATCGATAACTTAAAAGCCATGTATACGAAACAATTAAATTATTATCAATCCATCATTACAAAAGCATACCCAGATTATAAGATTGAATGTTATATCTATTCATTTAAACACGATTGCATGATTCAAATCTAAAAAAATAAAGAGTCAAATTGACTCTTTATTTTATTTAGATTCTTTAATGCCGTATTTTTTATTGAATCGTTCAATACGTCCAGCAGCTGCAGCGAATCTTTGTTTACCTGTGAAGAATGGATGGCAATTAGAGCAAGTATCCACTTTAATTTCATCACCTTTTACAGTTGATCCACTTTCGAACACATTACCACAAGAAGTACAAACAACTTTTACTTTATGGTAATCTGGATGAATTCCTTTTTTCATTAACCTTATCTCCCTTCCGCCTTAGGTCGTATTCAACCCAAAGTAAGTGCCTATATAGAATACATGAACGCTTTTGAAAAGTAAAGTATAATTGGTTAAATTATCTGTTAAACATACGATAAATCAGCCATATTAATATAACGCTTAATCATTGCGATATTGTATAGCTGCTTTAATGAACCCTAAAAATAAAGGGTGAGGTTTGTTTGGTCGACTCTTAAACTCCGGATGATATTGCACTCCCAAATGGAAAGGGCAATCACTTAATTCGACAGTTTCTACAAGTCGACCATCGGGAGATGTCCCACTAATGGTAAGTCCAGCTTGCTGCAAAGCTTCCCGGTATTGATTATTAAATTCATAACGATGGCGATGACGTTCACTAATCGTATCGCAGCCATAACAAGAGTACATTGTCGTATTTTTTTGAATGGAACATGGATAAGCCCCTAATCTCAAAGTACCACCTTTATCAATATCGCTACTTTGTCCTGGCATAAAATCAATAACTTTGTGTTGGCATAACTCATCAAATTCACCAGAATTCGCATCAGCGATTCTGGCCACATTACGTGCAAATTCAATAACAAAAATTTGCATACCTAAACAAATACCAAAATATGGAATGCCATTTAATCGTGCATATTTTTCTGCTTCGACCATTCCTTCAATGCCACGTTGACCAAATCCTCCCGGAACTAAAATACCATCCAAGCCTGAAAGTAACTTATCCGCTGTTGCGGATGTAATATCTTCTGCGTCAATCCAATGAACACGAACAAACGTATGATGATAATATCCCGCATGATTAAGTGCTTCAACAACCGATAGGTAAGCATCATGCAAAGCAACATATTTACCTACCAAACCAATATCGACATATTGGTTACGCGATTTAATTAAATGAACCAAATCTTCCCATTTGGATAAATCAATACAAGAAGACTCAAGGGAAAGTTCTCGACAAACAACTTCGGAAAACTTAGACTTTTCAAGCATTATTGGCGCTTCATATAAATTATCTAATGTCCTATTTTCAATAACACAATCTTGTTTGACATTACAAAACAAAGCAATTTTATTAAAGATTGACGCTTCCAATGGCTCATCACACCGTAAAACAATGATGTTTGGATTAATACCCATTCCTTGCAATTCTTTTACTGAATGTTGGGTTGGTTTTGATTTATGCTCATTGGAACCTTTTAAATAAGGAACTAAAGTTACATGGATGAATAAACTATTGGATCTACCCACCTCCAAAGAAATTTGCCGTGCCGCTTCAATAAATGGTTGAGATTCAATATCCCCAATGGTTCCACCAATTTCAGTAATCACAACATCCGCATTACTCTTTTTACCAACGCGATACACAAATTCTTTAATTTCATTGGTAATATGGGGAATCACTTGCACTGTAGATCCCAAATATTCGCCACGTCTTTCTTTGTTTAAAACATTATAATAAACTTTACCAGTTGTTAAATTAGAATATGCATTTAAATCTTCATCAATAAAGCGTTCGTAATGTCCTAAGTCTAAATCAGTTTCGGCTCCATCTTCCGTTACATATACTTCACCATGTTGATAAGGACTCATTGTCCCTGGATCAACATTAATGTAAGGGTCTAATTTTTGTGCCGCAACTTTAAAGCCTCTTGCTTTTAACAATCTTCCCAAAGATGCAGCCGTGATTCCTTTACCTAAACCAGAAACAACGCCACCTGTAACAAAAATATATTTTGTCATTTTATATCCTTCCCAGCAAATAAAATTTGCTTAAATTTTATTGCATTATATTAAACCTATTTTATTTCTAAGAAAATACTATTTATTAATTTTAACAACAAAAAAACAAGGCAAATAAATCACCTTGTTTGAAATCAATTAATCAATGACTGTTTTTTTAATATGAGCCCCACACTCAATTAAGTTTTCCACTAAATGTTCATACCCACGATAAATATGATCAACACCTCGGATAGTTGTCGTGCCACTGGCCATCAAACCAGCAATAACAAGTGAAGCCCCACATCTAAGATCAGTTGCTGTAACTTCTTCTCCAAACAATTCAGTTTTACCATGCACAATGGCTTGTCCCATAGATACATCAATATCCGCACCCATTCGTGCTAATTCGCCACAATGTTTAAATCGTTCAGGGTAAATCGTATCAATAACTGTCGAATCCCCATTCGCTTGCGTTAATAATGCCGTTAATGGTTGTTGTAAATCTGTAGCTAAACCGGGATAAACTAATGTTTTCACATCAATTGGTAAAAACTGGGTAGTTTTGCGAATCGTAATACTATCCACATCAGGGTCTATGTTAACCCCCATATCTTCCAACTTACTTAATAAAGCTTCCAAGTGCGCCGGGATTACGTTAGTAATTTTCATGTAATCAGCAACCGCTGCCGCTAAAATAATATAAGTACCTGCCGCAATTCGATCAGGTATAATTTCATGCACGCAACCACCCATGGTTTCTCTTGCCACTCCGTCAATGGTAATAACACTTGTTCCCATTCCGCGAATATGCGCACCCATTTTATTTAACATATTAGCAACATCAATTATTTCTGGCTCTTTCGCCGCATTTTCAATGGTAGTACGTCCAATCGCATGAATAGCCGCCATCATAATATTAATTGTAGCTCCAACCGAAGCAAAGTTTAGATAAATCTTATTTCCAATTAGTTGTTCTGCTTGAATCGTATAATACCCTTTATCATATTCAACCGTTGCCCCTAATGCTTCAAACCCTTTTAAATGATAATCAATGGGGCGAGGTCCTAAATAACAACCACCCGGCATTTTAATTTTACAATAACCATATTTTCCTAATAAAGAGCCCATAAAATAATAAGACGCTCTTAATTTAGAAACTGCTTTATGGTCCAATGTCTTATTTTGCATGGTTGTCGTATCCAAAACATAACTATCTTTATTATGTTTGATAATCGTAACACCCAATTCTTCCAACAAATCATTTAATGAATCAACATCGGCTATATCGGGAACGCCATTCATTGTAATGACCCCATTACCCAATATCGCAGCTGGCATTAACGCAACCGTTGCATTTTTAGCACCGGGTACTTTCAATTCGCCATTTAAGCGATATCCTCCATCTATTTGTATAACTTCTTCCATTTGTATTAATCCTTTATATATTCTAGTATATCGCCAAAATGATTGATAATAACATCTGCCATGCTTTGATCGGCAGGTATGCGTGGATCATGTAAAGCAATAACGCGCATACCTGCATTTTTACCAGCTTGAATACCAATTGAACTATCTTCAATAACTAAACACTGATGTGGCGTTACGCCTAGTTTATCCGCTGCATGCAAATATATTTGCCCACTGGGTTTTGATTCGGTTAATTCATCGCCACTGATAACATATTCAATATAACGAGAAAATCCCGTTTGACGCATTATTTCATCCAAATCTTTACGTGGTGATGCTGAACATATTGCCATACGTATACCTTTTAAGAATAATGTATGCAATGTATCCATTACCCCATCCTTAATGATATCTTTAAATGGTAACGGATGTTTACTAAAGTAATCATCGTTCATTTTTAGTATGGTATCTGGGTCACTGTGCGCAATTTGTGCTAATATTTCACACGTACGTTTCATACTTGTACCGATAATTGGAAAAATTGTGGCTTCATCCACATTATATCCTGCTTCATTCATCCAAGCTACCGTTTGGGTTAAATAATAAACTTCAGAATTAATTAAAACCCCATCACAATCAAACAATATTGCCTTTATCATAGGTAAATATTAAAACACAAAAACAAAAGAAAAGCTATTAAATATAATAGCTTTCTTATGACGTTATATTCTATTATTGAATCTCTACTTGCACAGCTTTTAATGCATTCAGTGCAGTTTGATGACTTTCCACACTAACACCCGCACATAAGTCTTGATGTACAATTACTTTTGCATCTGGACAAGCAGCTTTTAAAATCATGGCATTACTAATAACACAAATATCCGTGCATACACCCATTAAATGAATCGTATCATACCCTTTAACGTATTCTGGTAATTCCAACGAACCAAATGTTGGTTTATCAATTATCTTATCATTATCCACATATGGTAATAATGGTCCAATAATTTGCCAACCATCACTGCCTTGCACACAATGTTTCACTGGCAAATAATGGCCTTCTTGGGTATCTAAATAGTTTTCTTGATGCGTATCCCGTGTGAAGAATATATCCATACTATCTTTAATACTTTCCAAATAATTTACCATCGGTTCAATTAATTTCATACCCTCCAAATTTGCCAATGTACCATCCAAAAAATCGTGTTGCATATCAATTACAATTACTGCTTCCATTTCAATATTCCTTCCTTTTGTGTTAGTTTACCAAAATAATTCAATTATTGGAAATAAGTAGCAGAATTTAACTATCGATATTATACATTTATAGTAGTAGAGTTAACTTTTCTAAAAACAACATTATTCGCAAGCTTATGAAAAAGTGACCGAAATTAATGGAATAGTAGTTATTTACGAAGTGATCTTTTGCTTGTTAAAATTAATGTATGAAAAGATTCTTAATCATATTGAAAGGAAGAGTCCAAGGTGTAGGCTGTCGTTTTTTCGTTGCCCAACTCGCCAAACAATATAATCTTTCCGGCTTTGTCGGTAATCTTGATAATGGCAATGTCAAAATGGAAGTACAAGGTTCTAATGAACACTTGGATGCTTTCTTTAAAGATTTAATGAAAGGCAATTCCAGAATGCGTATAGATGACTACACTATTAAAGTCATACCCATTATTTGTGATGAGCAACATTTCACCTATTTAAACTAATACTGGCACTTCATAGTGGTGATTATAATCAATGATTAATAGAATGATTGTTAATAAAACTACTGGAAGATAAACACTATTGCCATACGTTGGATAAATTGAATAACCAAAGGCTACCAATAAGACAAATGCAATCGTTAGTGTTGGTACAAATATCCAATTCTTACCTCGATGATAATAAGTAACAAATAAACTGTACGCAAAGTAACCCAAAACAATACTGCCAACAAACAAATTCTGCGCAATCATCCAAAAGTTTTGATGAAAGAATAAAAATACGCCAACTACAATTGCATTATAGAAAACTAGCGACACAAGACTCGCCATATTAGCAGTGAGTTTCTTTTCTTTTAAGCTGACTGGTAACAACGCTATAAAACTTTCTTCTTCATAAAAAGATCCGATAGTACTTACAATCAAAATTGCATTAAACATCACTAGCCAGATAACCACCAACAAGATTTCCCCTTTAAATGCCCAAAACCATACCCAACCCAAACCAATTTCAGTAATATAATTTCGTTTGTCAAAATAGAATCGAGATGTACGGAAAATATTAATGTAACGATTATTTAGTCCTAACGTAAAATCAATGGAAAAAGTTCGATTTTCAATTTGTCGCAAGTAAGCAAAAATTACAAATACAATAGTTAAAACGACATAATATAGATAGATGTTGGTTCCCTTTGCAACCATATCATTTAGGATAAGCATAAGGATAATTTGACCAAGTCCAATAAATACACATCCAATATGCCACGTATCATTGTCCAATGGTTTTTTTAACCATTCAAGTAATGTTAATACTATCGGTATCAACAATGTGTTCATTAATACGTACAGGATTGTTTCCAATTGAATACCTTGCCTACTAAAACGAACATAGAGTAACGTCGAAGCGAATATAACTAGCATCCATACCATAATATTCAATGCATTGATTGCTTTGAATTGTTTAATATTCACTGGTAATAATTGATAGTAAGTGTAATCTTTGCACATATCATCATAATTAAAACGATAAGGAATAAAACGTGTAATCTTATAATAAGTAATTATTAATAAAGCTACGTTTATTAAGAATGCTAAAAACATGCTATTAAGCATCATTAATGACATTAAAGCAACACTAACTAATAATGCTATTTTATTTTTATCAAATAAATAACGGATCATTGTTTTCATAATCATTTCTCCAGATATACCATAATATCTTCAATACTTGCCCGTTTAAATTGATACGCTGCATTATCCTTAAATTCATTTGCACGTATGCATAATGCTTGATATCCACCTTCTATTTTTTCTATTCCCCTTAAATAAGGCTTGATTGCATCATCCAATTGTTCCATTTGCACAACTTGGAATTGTTCTTCCAAATGATCTTTACGATTATTGAATAGAATATGTCCTTGATCAATTAAGATAATGTAATCTGCAATATATTCTAAGTCAGATGTAATATGAGTAGAGAAAATTACCGTTAAGTTCCCCTCATCCATAATTTCAAATAGTAGCTGTAATATTTCTCTGCGCGCAACAGGATCTATATCAGCTGTAGGTTCATCCAATAACAATAAGCGTGGTTTATAAGATAATGCAAAAGCAATCATTAATTTATGTTTACTTCCCTTGGATAAGTTTTTAAACTTAGTATCCCGATCGATATTGAAACGTTTTAGTAAATCATAAAAGTAGAATGCATCAAAGTGAGTATAGAAGCAGCCCACATTATTGGCTAATTGTTTACCCGTCATATTGCCTGGGTAAATAAATTCATCATTCACATACCCAATGATATTTTTTAATTCGATATCATTTATAGTTAAATCTTTTCCAAAAATCGTAATTTTATCATTAACATGCCGCACTAAATTAACAATGGATTTTAATAAGGTGGTTTTTCCAGCTCCATTTTTACCCACTAATCCATAGACATATCCTTCTTCCAAAGCTAACTCATCCACACTTAACGTAAAGTTAGCATACTTTATTAATAAATCTTTAATTTCAACTGCATTATTTGTCATGATGTTTTGCCCTTTCTAACATGATTTCAATGTCGTTATCATCAAATCCAAAATAGTTGGCCAACTGTATCGTTTTGGATAATTCATTCACTAAATCACTTTGTAATTCTTGCTTTAATTGAATAATATCGACATTACTCACAAAGACCCCTTTACCTCCTTGGGTATAGATAATCCCTTGTTTTTCTAACTCTTCATACGTTCGTTTAATTGTTACAATTGCTACATTTAACTCTTTTGATAAACTTCGTATGGATGGTAATTGATCATTTGCCTTTAATTTACCTTGAATAATATTCTTCTTAATCTGCAAGATCAATTGCTGATAGTTCGGTAATACACTATGCGCATCAATAGTAAACAACATATTCTTTCCTTTACTGTGATTATAACATAGATACAGTCGATGTAAATAAAAACTGTGCTTATTTTGTAAACACAGTTTATATTTCTATTTAACCGCTTGTTTTAAGCAATCAACAACTGCTTGTTGAATTCTTCCACTTGTCAATGATGCACCACTTACTGCATCAACATCAACGGAATTTGCTTCAACAATTGCATGAGGTAATGTTTCTAAAGCAGCATCAGCAACACCAGCCGTTTCATGTTGTTCAACGATTTCTACATTATTAATCTTTCCGTCAGTAATCGTTGTTTTAACAATCATTTTCCCTTCTTGCCCTTCAACTGATGCTTCATATTCACCATCCGTTAACGGTTGACTCATATCAAATAATGACTCATTGGATTCAACTTCTTCCTTAACTTCTTCAACCAATTCACCATTCATATATTTCAAAGCAGACTGTGCTGCAATACGACCAAATGTAATGGCATTAGAGATTGTGTAACCATTAGAGTTCGTTACAGTTGTCACTTCCCCTGCTGCAAATAATCCTGGAATTGTTGTTCCATCCAAGCGAGTTACTTGCGCATTGGCATTTTTAGTGATTCCACCATGGCAAACACTAGAAAAGAAAGTTGTTTGTAACGCATAGTAAGGACCGGTAGAAAGTGGAAACCACATTGGTGAAGTCCGATTAAATTGGCTATCTTTTTGATTAGCACAATCTTGATTCCATTGATTCACAGTTTCCACTAACGCAGAAGCATCCACATCCATTTATTCAGCCAACTCTTCCAAAGTATCCGCATATACGACACCCGTATAATCTTTCATCTTATCGTTAATACCCATCATTGTTAAAGATGCTTCATCTGCCAAACTCCAGAAGTAATCAACACCAGTTCTTCCATAAAGATCAATAACATCATCCTTAATTTCTTGATTATACGTTTGTGCAGTTCGTTTTTCATCCATAAAACGTTTTCCATCTTGCCCAACAAAAATGGTAAACATATAAGGGTTTTGTCCTGTAGGATTGTTATATTCTCTTAAGTATACTTGCAATTGATCTAAATTTTGTACGCCAGCACCAACTTTGGTTGCCATCACTAAACCATCACCCGCTTGATTGGCAAAGTTAGATGTCTGGAATACTCCGTTTTGTGAAGCAGCATTTGTAAACAACTTATGATTTGCGCTATAACCACCAGTCGCTAATAAAACTGCATCTGCTTTAATACGCGTAACTTGTCCATCACAGATTGCTTGGGCACCCACAACCTTTCCATCGTCAACAATAAGTTCAGTTGCACTTGTATTTAATTGAATTTCAATATTTTCTCTAGCTTCCAATGCCTTTGCAAAAGGTTCTTTCATTCCTGCACCTTCACCTTCAACCAAGTGAATGACTGGATATGTCCCATAGCCGTCTTTAACAACGGTTTCACTTTGGAATTGAACGCCAATTTCATCAATTAACCAATCAATAGTTTCCCCAGCTTTACCGATAGTTAACCGCGTTAAATCTTCATCTAATATATAATGCTTTTCTTGCATTTGTTCGGCAATAATATCTTCGATATCTACTAGTAAATTATTTTCCTTTGTAATTTAGGTGTCCACGCCACCAAGAATACCACCAGAGTAAAATGCTGCACCACCACCTAGCACTAAATAATCAACTTCTCTATCAAAGGTAGCGTTATTTGCACTTGGTTGCTCTTTATTACTTGACGAACATCCAGCAGCCAAATTTAGTGCCAATGAAATTAAACCAATTTTCTTAATTACTTGCATAAATTTTCTCCTTATCTATTTGTTTAAGGAAAGTATTAGCAATCCTGTGACTAGCTAGTCAAGTGCGAAATTTCACAAGAAAAGCTGAATAAGTCTGCTTATATCATAGAT
>Elaine_p2__coassemble_1090_pt1 | contig 15995 bp, 12 predicted proteins | sample Elaine_p2__metabat2_high_PE_023 | metagenome-assembled genome bin Elaine_p2 | reverse complement strand
CTTTCTAACTCAACTCATACATTTAAAATAATGCTAAAATAGATAATTAGTTAAGGAGGAAAAATCATGGAAACAAAAAACTTATGGTTAAAGTATGACCAAGTAACCATTGATGCCTGCATGGCATTTAATGAAGACTATAAAACATTTATTAGTGATAATAAAACTGAAAGAGAATTTGTTAAAGGGTCCATTGCTTTGTTAAAAGAAGCAGGATTTAAAGACTTAAATGATTGCATTGCCAATCAAACCCCATTAAAAGCAGGGGATAAAGTGTATGCCAATAACAAAGGTAAAATGATCAATTGCTTTGTGATTGGTAGCGAAGATATTGAAAGAGGAATGAATATTTTAGGTGCCCATATTGATTCACCACGTATTGATGTAAAGCAACGTCCGTTGTATGAAGATCATGAATTATGTCTATTAAAGAGTCATTATTATGGTGGAATTAAAAAATACCAATGGGTTGCTATTCCATTAACGCTAAAAGGTGTCGTTTGTAAAAAAGATGGCACTGTAGTTGAAGTTAGCGTTGGGGACGATGAAAATGATCCAGTATTGGGTATTTCTGATTTATTGATTCATTTAGCTGGCGAACAAATGAAAAAGACAGCCGCAGAAGTTATCCGTGGCGAAGACTTAAACTTAATGTTAGGTTCAATGCCATGCAAAGATTGTGAAAAGGATGAAAAGGAAGCGACAAAGAAAGCAATTTTAAATATACTTAAAGATAAGTATGACATTGAAGAAGATGATTTCATTTCCGCAGAATTAGAAATTGTCCCTAATGGTAAGGCGAGAGATTATGGCTTGGATCGTAGCATGGTCATTGGCTATGGTCATGATGATAAAGTATGTGCGTATACAAGTTTACGCGCTTTATTGGATGTTCAACCTGGAACACGTACTTATTGTGCCTGCTTAGTGGATAAAGAAGAAGTAGGTTCTATTGGTGCAACGGGTATGCATTCTTTGGCTTTTGAAAATCAAGTGGCTGAAATCTGCGCATTAATGGGTAAAGATAATTTCTTAGCAGTTCGTCATGTATTGGCAAACAGTAAAATGCTAAGTTCTGATGTATCGGCTGCATTTGATCCAAACTATGCAGCGGTTAATGATATGTTTAATACGTGTTTCTTAGGACATGGTATCGTATTTAATAAATATACAGGTTCCCGTGGTAAAGGTGGTTGCAATGATGCCAATGGAGAATATATTGCGCAATTACGTAATGTAATGGATAGTAAAGAGATTGGCTATCAAACCAGTGAATTAGGTGCTGTTGATGTCGGTGGAGGCGGAACCATTGCTTATATCTGTGCACAATACAATATGGAAGTTATTGATGCCGGGGTAGCAGTGCAAAATATGCATGCTCCATATGAAGTAGTATCAAAAGCAGATGTTTTTGAAACATATCGGGCATATAAAGTCTTCTTAGAAGATATGCGTTAATGATAAGGTGGTTTTCTTTTGGAAAACCACCTTAATTTGTTAATAACGCATAATTACATTTTTAATTGCTTTATTTAATGAACGCTTTAAATAACCACTATCCTCAATGGATAAATGCTTAATATAAATGGAATAGAATTGACATTGTTGCAAGGGTGTTAATTTTGCAAAGATTGCATTTACATACATTACCAATGGTTCAATACGATAACGAATATCATCTATTTTTTGCGTCTCCAAGCGGTAGGGTAATCCACTATTAGCTTGAAAACTATAATTGGTTTTTGTTTTTAACTTAATATCCAATTCATAATGCAATGTATTGCTTAATAGCACATAACGTCCATACATGTCATTTTTTAATAATTGAATGATTGTTAAAAACACTTCGATAACATTATCATTGGATTGAATCTGTTGCAATAAATGGACTTGAAACGGTGATAACTCATGTGGTTCAAACTGTTGGTAAGCTCTTATGATTTGATTAAACATGGCGATTCCCCTTTGTTAATAGTTGATGCAAATAAATTAATTCATGTTGATTGAAATCTAAATCTTTAATTTTGCGATAAAACGTACGTTCGCTTTTTTTAAACGCGTTGCAATAATAAAGGCGCATTAATTGCTTGTTGTTATGATGTTGATACCGATGCTTAATGATACGTATCATTTTTTGAGCTTCTTGATAACTTAATAATGTTTGATTTGACATATATATCCCTCTCTATTAATGGAGAAAGAAAAAACGAAAATACTTAAATTTTCTAAGTGTTTTTTAAATTTTAGACTTTCGGAGCAAATTATTACGATAAAAGAAAATACTATTTTTAAAATCAAGTGCTTTTAAAATCGAAGTATTTTTGAATGAATTTTCTTGGGATACTATAAAGATATAAAAGTTTGGCAACTAAAAAGATAAAAAGTACTTGCCAAAACCAGAGGTTTCAAAGATAATATTAGAGCACGCCCGGGTGGTGAAATTGGTAGACGCGATGGACTCAAAATCCATTGGTAGCAATACCATGTCGGTTCGAGTCCGACCTCGGGCACCATGTTATATAGATTTATGCCCATCATATACTAGTGATATGATGGGCATTTTTATGATTAATGCAACTTATAAAATAAAAATGTAGGTTTGGATTTATTGTAGTTTTTGCACTGAAATAACTAATCCTAAAAAGCAACAACAGTTCTTAAGGATTGAATTGATTCGTAGTTTTTGTTTTGTAGTATAAAGAAAACTCCATTCCAATTATGGAATGGAGTGGGGAGGCATTTATTCGCCTTCACTTACCCAAAGGCCGTGAAGGTTACAATATTCATAGACTTTAATGACTTTGTTTTCTTCAACGAAAGATGCTTTTGGCGCATCAGTTGGATCAAGACGTTTGATTTGATATCCCTTTTCAGTTTCGATAGCGATGAATGTAATCCAATGTTCAGGTGTCATTGGGTGAGTTACTGTGGATACTTCGACATTTACTACATTACCATCACGAGTTAATACTGGTAAATGTTTTTCAGTAGCAGCTTCTGTTGAATTTTCCTTTAATTCAACCATTTGTTCACCACAACACATAACTGGCACACCAGCGTCTAATAATTTTACGATAACGTTTCCGCAATGATTGCATTTATATACTTTTAACATTTAATTTCTCCTTATTGATAGCTATACAATACGCCATAAATTACGATATTGCATGTTAAATGCTTTTTTATTTTTTCAATTTTCATATAAATTTTCAAACAATATAATACTCGCTGTAATTATGTGATTTTTTCACATATTTGACAGTGCTTATTGGTTTAATTGCGATATTTATCATTACAATTTTACGTTAATAATATGGCAGTGAAATTTTCTGCTATGGGTAGGTTAAGGGGAGTGTCAAGGGTATAATTGTTTTGCACATTAAAAGGATGGAGAAAAATGTTAAAGAAATATTGGAAATGGATAGTTGGACTAACTGCTATAGTGGGAGGTTCAATTATTTTTTTATTGTTAATGGAAAATATTACAATACGGGTTGAACCGGAAAGTCTAGAAAAAATAGATGTAGATGAGCAACACTTTAAAGACCTGGTTACCATACGAAATGGGGAACTAATACGAATTGATGTAGTGGACCAAAATCAACAAGTAGTAAAACAACGAATGCTGGGGAAGCAATATTATCTTAATGTGAATGTTAGTGGAAACGATAAGTCACAAATTATTCAGATCCCTATTACTTTTGCAGATTATACACCACCAAGTTATAAAGTAATTGCTGATCCGGTGGAACTTAATTATGGGGAAGATATAGAGTGGAAACAATTGATAACTGCAAGTGATAACTATGATGTTAGCGTCAATGTATCTTTGGATTTAAGTACTTTTGATAACCAAGATACAGAAACAATCCAAACAATAAAAGGCGTTATTAGTGATCAAAGTGGTAATGCAATTGCAATGCAAGTGAATGTAAAAGTGAAACAACCTCAGTGTGCATTGGATGCTTATTGGAATGGAAGTGATTGTCAATGCAATCAAGGATATATTGGGGATGGTTGGCGTGCATGCATTGCAAGTGCAACGAGCGATAAAAAGATAACGCAACAGGTGCAAGTTCAGCAAAACATTAATAATGGAACAAACGAGGCTGTTGAACCATCTGTAAATAATAATTCTAATGATGCGTCACAAGAAGTAGAAGGAGAAAATTCATTTCCTTCATGGGGATTTAATATTAAAGACCAATCGTATGATCAATCAATTTCATCGGGATCTCGATGTGATCAGGATGGAAATAATGGAGTAGGTCGACCGGATAATGCAGTTGGTTGGGCATGTATGATGCAGGATGGCCAATATCATTTAACATACTTTGATGCCAATGATCAAATAGTTGCACAAATAGGGGGATACTAATAATGAGAAAAAAATTACTAATTTTAGAGATATTTGGGTGCTTAGTTGTAAGCACTCTTTTTTGTTTTGCTGTGGATGAATTACCTTTGCCAAGTAATGAAGTGATACCAAGTGAAACTGTGTTTCCAACGAGTCAGCCGCACAGTACCGAGTCACCTCACATAAAAAACGAATTACCTGCACAAAAAATAGAAGATGAAAAAGAAGGTGATGTGAAGCTAAAAGAAGACGAATCAATTAATGAACTAATTATTGGGGTTAATCCGTATACTGTGGATGATTTTGTGGATAATAACGGAATCAATTGGCAACGTTTACCAGAAAGTGAGCAATTATTTCAAGCTTTAAAGATGTTGGATTATGGCGTTAACTTAAATGTCAGCATTCAAGGAACACGTATAGGAAAATATCAAACACCGAAGTTTGGCTATTTAACAAAGTTTAATGCCAATGACGGCTATACGTATTATTGCATTGATCCGTATACTTTATTTGTTAAAGGGGATGGGTATGTCGGTAGCGAAATTGACTTTAATAAGATTCCATTTGAGAAACTATTACGCATTGCTAAATATATATCCTATGGTTACATGTATCAAGACTTTACAAGTGATAACTATTTTATTGCAACACAATTATTAATATGGGAGGAATTGGGGTATTACGTATCGGGTATTACGGACATGAATAACAATCCAATTGATGTATCGAATGAAAAAGCAAATATAATTGCCACAATGGAAGCAGTAAAAATTCAACCAAGTTTTAATGATGCGCAATTAACGTGTGAATTTGATAAAGAATGTCGTATTGAAGATACAAATCATGTATTGGATAAATATTATGAAATTGACTGGGATGCGACAAGTAAACACTTCAGTAAGGGATATCCTTACATTGATGGAGATTATCTTGTATTAAAGTCAGATCAGATATGGGAAACAAATAAGCAAGTTGCAGTTAAAAGTAAGTTAGGTGGGTATAATGAAAGTGTTAAAGGGATGCTACTTATGACAAAACCGGGTAGCCAAGACATGTTGGCAGGAAGATTAAGTGATCCAATTTTTGATGCAGTAATGCATATGGATTTAAAGACGCATGACTTGGTTATTGAAAAATATGATGAATATGGAAACAAGGCAGAACAAGGCACTCAATTTCAAATTGCTTATGATGAATCTTTTCAACATTTAATTGTGCCTAATTGCGATATGAATGTTATTAGTGAAGAAGATTCACGTAATCTTAATTATTCACAAAGTTGTGAAGTCTTTAATGAAAAGAGTCAAAAATTTGATACGGTAGACGCGAAAACAGTATGGACACTGGGAAGTGATGGAAGGCTAGTAATTGAAGATATACTGCCATACAATGCGTATTCAAAAAACATCAATACCGAAAAAGGTAAATTTTGGATTAGGGAAGTAAGCACAACTAATCCGTACCAATTAAACAGCCATGCGTATCCAGTTGATTTATCGCAAGCAAGTCAAACAATACCATTTGTAAACTTGCTCCGTGATGTTTCATTAAATATCTTTAAGAAAGATAGTGAAGAGCAGTTTCGTTATCTAAATGGCGCAAAGTGGGAGATATATGAAGTGGTGTATGATGCAACAGACTATGAAAATAATGTGCAAGTCGGACCACAACAAGGCTATGACTATCCTTTCCAATACCCAACTATTGATACTAAAATTACGTATGATGAATTGGTGGGATTGGTTGGTATATTAGAAGAAGGGAAATACTTTATTACCAATGATTTGTTATGGAAGATACTATCAATTGATGATGATCATATTGAATTGGGTTATTTAAGTAATGTTACACCGAGTGAAGAAATAACATTTGATATGATTCCAAATGATATTACATTTGAACAGACATTTAATCGCAATGGAAAAGATTACACTTATCTTGGAAAAACAACCCAAGGCGTATATTTGAAAAAAGATGAGCAAATTATATGGGTTCCTAATGCCTCTTCATTGGCTTATGAAGATGTTATTAATCTTTCGATTGATGAATTCGCAACAGTTAAGGGCGTAAAGGTACAATTAAAAAATATTAATGATTATCAAGCCAATGTTGATATATTTGAAATGAATCAATCAGAGATTACAGAAGATTCAAAATCAATTTCGTTAGAAAGTATTTTGCAAACTTATGCAAGTCAATATCCTAATGATGTCGATGGAAAGATAGATGATAACACAAAGCTATTATTAAATAATCATGAAGTCGTATTATCAAATATTGTTTATGATAGCGATAATTTAGAATCTTTAGTGTTATCGTATGAAGTTAAATCTTCCATTATTTTAACCAATGAGTGGGTTAAGTATTCGGATATTAATTTCAATAAAGATAGAACATACGAATATACATTAAAGGAATTAATTCCACCAACTTATACAATGGTATCCAATGAAGGTGATTCCATTTATCATAATCAACGGATTATCATTGAACATGATAAATTAAATGATTATTTAAATTTTAATGAAATAGAGGCGGTTTATCCTTGGCAACAATCAATGATACGGGTTGGCGATACAATGAATAAATCATATGAGTTAGTAATTCAAAATGCCATTGACTTATCCATGATTAATCAAGTAAGTATCGATGAAAACAATCAGTTTGTATTGGATGAAATAACGTATATTGTGGATGAAGTCTATTATGTAGAAGTGGATAATCAGAAAGTAATTGAAAAAATCATTTTTCATCCATTAGAAGATAGCAGTATTTCTTATACCGTAGATCAAGATAACACAGTGCCTGCGATCAGAGAAACGATTGAAGTAACTTGGCGGTGTGAAGAAATAAAAGCACCTGAAATTATCGCAAAGTTTGACAATGCAGATGCTTATTTCTTTGAACAATTTCCAATACATAAAGATCGTATAGTTCACTTTATTTCAGACAGTAATCAAAGCCATGATCAAACCTTTATTGATGCCGATACGGATACTAATGGAGTTATAGACATAAATCATGGTCGATATGAAGAAAGAACCTATACACATCCTGTTACTTATCGGGAAATTACCCATGCTTTGCAATTGAGTCCAAATGATTCATTTAGTGTTACCAAAGAAGGCGTATTGCATATTAATGAAATGATTGAAGTAAATGGTATTAATGCCTATGTGAGTGCGTTGCCGATTACTCAAGAGTATTTAACATTAATCTATAGTTTACAAGTGAATGCGCCTTCTTATTTGCAAATTTTACAAGGTAATAACAATGGTTCATCCATCGACATAGAAGGAGATATTTATCAAATCATCGATAATATACAAGAAGAAAATATATTCTCCATTAAAGATGAGCAAGGAGTGATATATCGTTATTGGATAAAAACAATCCATAAAACAAGTCAAGAAAATATTGAAGAAAAGGACTTTAACACGAATACCATTTGTATTGATATACCTAACCCTTGGGGATTAAGTTACGAAAAACTGGTTGAACTACTTAACCAACAAAACATCGATATTATACATGTTAAAGTAGGTGATACACTGAATCTTTCCATAAATAATAGCGAGTATCATATGCTTGTGGTTAATCACGTAGTTAACGGCAATGACTCCAGTGTTACATTACAAGATCAAAATGGTCATTTGGATACATTATATAAACGAGCAAGTGCAGCAAATCCAGTCGTTGATAAATACTTTATTCCTTTAAATAAACCAATTAATTTAAAAGAGTTTTTTAATAGCGATGCGGATACTTTTTATACAATTAAAACACCTTATTTAAACAAGCAATATCAAGCAACGATTCATGATAATGTGATAACCGCTACTAAACTAGGTGTCTTTGAAGTGATTGCAAGTCGTAAAAGTGCCATTAATGATTTATCTTATCTAGCATTTAAAGATCTAAAGGTCAATGATACAAAAATCATTAATGGACAAAGTTATACAGTTAATAATGTGGATGAATCTAAAGTTGAAGTAGTGGATGAAGTAGGAAATCTCCATACCTTATATGCAAAAGCAAAATTAACGTTGGATATATTAACTGAAATTAATAAAACCATTCCATTGTTTATAGGGTCACACTTTACCCATGAAAATAATGCGTATCAAATTCAATCCATTACATTTGATAATGGAATGATTATTGAAGCAAGTGTTCTTGATTTGAATAAGCAAGAAGAATTGGTCATTAATAAAGACAATGATAGATTAAGCAATTTAACATTACAATCCTATGCGATTTATAATTTTGTTTCTACTAATGAATCGCTTGATGCAATTAAAAAACAGCAATTAATGCCAATCATGCAAGGTGAAAGTGGGAAAGCTTATTTACGTGTTGTTGATGCAAGTCGACACAATTTACCAGTAGTAAATTATCCAGTATTTATTTATGAAGACAGTGAAGGGTTATATCCAGTAAAACGGGCGTATTCTGATCAATGGGGAATGGTTGATGTAACGGAGTTAGAAGAAGGAACCTACTATTGGAATATGCCAAACACGGTATTATTGCAGCCATTTAAAGTAAAAAAAGATGATGGATTACTTGTTGTTAACGATTTAAAATATTCGCGCCAATATATGGCGTGTGAAGTGGGACTACCACAAGGGTATGATTATGATCCAAGCCAGGAAGTATGCTTTAATTTAACTTTGGATGATAACTATGGGTATGTAGAGAATGTGGAAACAATGGACGTATCTGCATTAAATAAACTAAGGCGTTTAAATGCAATGGTTTATAAAGTGGATAGTCAAGAAAATCAAACACTACTTAATGGGGCAGTATTTACCGTAGACGATATTTATGAAGAAGGATTAAATTTATGTGATCAATACAACTGTGAAGGTTTAATGACACCAATGGTTAAAACGCGTAAAAACTTAGGTACTTACATGAGTGGCGGTATATACATTCAAGAGAAACACTATCAATTTATTAATCCATTCACGTATAATCAATTACTTAATGCAATGAATCTACAACAAGTTGATGCCAAAGTAGGTAATATTATCACTATTAATGATGTTGATTATAAAATTGTTAAAGTATGGTTAAAAGATAGCGACCAACAGACGATTATTGTAACTGATGGGAATAACGAATATACGTGTAGTCAAGATGAAAAGAATCAAATTGTAAATTATGAATATGTTCCTCAAGAAGGTGTCGCTTATCAATTTGCCTATGATCCTCAATTTACACATTCCATGGTAGCAACAACCAATGCGAATGGAGAAATTAAATTTGTGCCAAACATTAAAGATGATTATGGAAATACAATCTATAAAGAAGGGACTTGGTATTATCGTAAAGTTGAATTAAAAGAAACAAAACAAATTATTGATCCAGATAATACAACCATTGAATCATCCAAATGGTTAAGTGATGTGGATGAAAACGGCAAACCCTACTATTATGTAATTAATAAAGAAATAAGTGCAGTGTATCCAACAAAATCGCAAATATTACGGCAAGGAATGATTCAATTGGATAATGTACTTTATGGACATGATTTATTAATGTGTGAAACTCAATCCCCATGGGGTTATTTAAGGGATGATGTTTGTGCAGTGTTTGTACCAAAGACTGAATATACGTTAACGAATGTGAATCATTACCGATCCAATTCACGGATTATTAAATGGCGAAAGGTTAAAAAAGGTTATCGTACAGTATTGAGACGTCGATTACGTTACCGTCAATTGGGTGAATTTTCACCCATTAGTGATAGTGCTTTAGATTGGTATAATCCATCGTATTTATACGATTTAGCAAACTATAAAGGAGAGTTAGGATGAAACGAATGAGTATTTTATTAATATTGCTCGTGTATGGTGCAATGCCCATAAGAGCTCAACCGAAGGATATGCATAATAATGATAATTATTGTCGTTATGATAGTCAGTGTGAAGCTGGCTATTTTTGTTATCAAAATCAATGCACACATTTATTACCAACCATGACACCAATTGTAAGCGAAGTTCCTATTCAACCAATCGAAACGAGCATTACAGATTTTACAATCTATGAGCAACACTTGATAAACAATGCCAACAATGATGACAGTGGTGCAAAGGTGAATGAAAGTGAATCCGTAGATGTTGAAGAAGTGCGCGAAATGGATGAATGTGGCAATGTCTATGATTTGGATGGAAATTTATTATGGGGGAGTGGTGAATGTAATCTTGATTCAACAAGTGGCAGTGAAACTAAAGTTTATGCAGTAAGTAATCCGAAAGAAACGATGGAAGATAAACAAGTGCCAACAACTGCTCCAATAATTACACCTTCCTTAGATGATTTATCAATTAATTCATCCACACAAATGCCTGAAGCAAACGAACTTTCAGACATTAATAATAAAGAACAAGGTCTTAAATATCTTGTGATTGGTGTTGGTTGTTTATTGATTATTGCAACGATTGGCTATAGTGCTTATGTTACCATTCAAAGTAAAAAGAAAAAGACATTTTAGAAAATGGGTTAAAGTAACATTTGTTATTTTACTCATTTTTTTTGGTTTTGCTTTAGCTTATTTGAATAAACCAATTAGTTCATCTGAAAACTTAACACAACGGATTGAGAAAGAAAACATCTCGAAAGCAAGTATCTTTGAAGAAGATATTATCCCTTATTCATTGGAAGAGTATATGGATATCAATCCGTATGTGTTTGGGTTGCTTTCATTTAATGATCAAGGCATTCTGCGGAATATTCCAATAGTTGAATCCAAAAATAAACAATGGGGTGATTATTGGATGACTCATAATGTATTTTTTGAAGATGATACGCTAGGGTGCGCTTTTTTGGATGAACAAACACCATTGAATTCAAGCAATAATTTACGCATCAATGGGCATGCATCTTATGCAAATAATCGAATGTTTACATTTTTAAAGCAATATCTCGACAGCGATTATTTTAATATACATGCAACCTTTATATTGGAAGAATTATTCGCAAAATCAACATATGAAATAATCTTTATGGCCCGTTATGATGTGGAATCTGACTCATTGGTAAGTGCCAATTGGTTGCAAGCAAATCTAAGTAAAACTGATGTAGAAAAAATGATGGAAGCAGATAAAGACGCTATTATTCAGATAAGAGAACTTAGTTTAACAGAACAGGAAAAATATATAACATTAGTCAGTTGTGATATGCAACATAAAAACTATCGTTATGTTGTATTTGCACACGAAATTGAAAGGATTTTGAAATGAAAAACAAAACAAATAACACGCATTGCGTGATTACTAAAGGTAAAGAAAATAATATTGTTATTACATTGGAAGGATATGTTTCTAAAACACGTCCTGTGACATTGCGTGAGGTTGATAATAGTGAAGGCAAAACAACCGTTATTGCCAATGCAAGTGTTAATATTGTCAATCAAAATTATGCCATCGACTATTTATTAAAAACGTTAGCGGTGGATGAATCTGCTATCTATACAAGTCGAAGTGATGAAGATACCTATCATACATTAAAAGTAACGGGGTTTAATGCCATTGCGCAGCGAATGGATAAAATTATGAAAGCCGGAAATAGAGTGGTTATTGTGGGTAATGCTTCAGTAAATCAATGGCAAAGTAATGATGGTGTTGATCATCAAGAAGTTGGAATTACAATTCAAGATTTTTGGGTTACCCATTTTGCTAACTAGAAATAAAAATTAATGTGCAAAAATATTAACTCGTGATACAATACAGTCAAATCTTAGATGTAGATTATCTAAGCTTAAAGTTATTAGAGAGAATACGTTTTGGTGCAAGTATTTAATGGAAAGCTTAGTGGACACTACGGAGATGAAAATTTGAATGCAGTAGAATTTTCCGGGTAACGCCGTTATCGAATTGAGTGCATGTTTAAATAGTTAACATGAACTAAGGTGGTACCGCGGTAATTAATAAACGTCCTTGGAAGTTTTTCCAAGGACGTTTTTAAGTAGAAGGAGGAGTTATGGGAAAAAAATTACAAGCTGCACGAGGCACTGTTGATATTTTTGGAAAAGAAGCACGTTGTTGGCAACAAATTGAAGACGTATTTAAAGAATTTTGTTACCTTTACAACTATCAAGAAATGAAAACGCCAATCTTTGAAGATACTGCAGTGTTTAAACGTGAAAATGATTCCAGTGATGTTGTGAATAAAGAAATGTATACATTTTCAATTAATAACAAGGATTCATTGACATTAAGACCAGAAGGAACGGCAGGCGTTGTACGTTCGTATGTGCAACATAAATTGTTTGCAAATGGAGAATTAAGCAATAAGTTCTATTATTTTGGACCGATGTTTCGTTATGAACGTCCGCAAAAAGGGCGTCAACGGCAGTTTTATCAGTTTGGGATAGAAAACTTCAGTGAAAAATCCCCTTACGTGGATGCTGAAGTATTAGCGTTTGGTTATTCCATTTTAAAAGCATTGGGATTATCGCAAATTAAAGTATTGATAAATACATTAGGGGATGCGCAATCAAGAGAAAATTATCGTCAAGCATTGAAGGAATACTTTGAAGCGTATTTACCAGAATTATGTGGTGATTGCCAACGTCGCTATGAACAAAACGTATTACGTTTATTGGATTGTAAAGTAGATCATGAACATGAGTGCATGAAAAATCCACCACGTATTGAAGATTCGTTAACACCTGAAAGCAAAGCTTATTTCCTAGAAGTTAAAAATGCATTGGATGCTTTAGGGATTCCTTATGAAGTGGATCAACGGTTAGTTAGAGGATTGGATTATTACACCGATACTGTATTTGAAGTTGTTTCTACTAATCCTGAATCGGGCGCACAATCGACGGTATTTGGTGGCGGCCGTTATGATAATTTGGTTGAATATTTTGATGGACCTAGTCAAAGTGGTATTGGTTTTGCCATGGGGATGGAGCGTTTAATGATTTTATGTGAAGCTGAAGGTGTTTTTGACAGTGATGCGGATGCAATGGATGCTTATGTTATTAGTTTAGGTAATGTTAAACAAGAAGCACTGCAAGTTGCTTCGATGCTAAGAGCTAATGGATATCGTTGTGAAGTAAATTATGCAAATCGCAGCATGAAATCACAATTTAAATCTTGCGAACGTTTAAACGCAAAATACATTGTCATTTTAGGTGAAGATGAAGTTAAAAATCACAGTGTTAACGTAAAAAATACACAAATTAATGAACAAGTAAATGTCGATATTAATGCATTGGTTCAAAAAATTGATGCATGGGAAGGAGTAGAAAGTCATCATCATGAGTAAACGTTTTTATCGAAGTCATAACTGTGGTCAATTGCGCAAAGTAAATGCTGGTGAAACAGTGAGTTTGATCGGTTGGGTGAGTAAACGCCGTAATTTAGGTTCGTTGGTATTTATCGATTTAAGAGATCGGGAAGGAATTACCCAAATTACCTTTGATGATCAACATGCAGATTTAATAAAAGATGTTCGTAATGAGTATATTTTAAAGGTAAGTGGAACAGTACAAGTAAAAGATGTTCCAAATCCTAAACTTGTCACTGGAGAAATCGAAGTATTAGTAGATTCGGTCGAAATTATTAATAGTGCTAAAACAACACCAATCATTATTAGTGATGATACAGATGCGTTAGAAGATACACGTTTAAAATATCGTTATTTGGACTTAAGACGTCCTTATTTACAAAATATTTTAAAATTAAGAAATCAAGTAACAATTACGGCGCGTAATTACTTAAATGATCGAGGCTTTTTAGAAATTGAAACACCGATTTTAAGTAAATCCACCCCTGAAGGTGCACGTGATTACTTAGTTCCTTCACGTTTGAGCCATGGGGAATTTTATGCATTACCGCAATCTCCACAAATTTATAAACAATTGTGCATGATTGCAGGTTTGGATAAATATTTCCAAATTGCACGTTGTTTCCGTGATGAAGATTTACGGGCCGACCGCCAACCAGAATTTGACCAAATAGATATTGAAATGAGTTTTGTAGAAGAAGAAGATATTTACGATTTGGTTGAAGGCTTAATGCGTTCAATATTTAAGAGTACGATAAATGTAGATTTAACTGAAAAATTCAGACAAATTCATTGGAAGGATGCAATGGAAACGTACGGTTCTGATAAACCAGATTTACGTTTTGACTTACCGTTGTCAGATGTGAGTGACGTATTTGCAAATACGGAATTTGCTATCTTTAAAAATGTATTAAGTGAAAGTGGACGTGTTGTTGCATTAAAAGTTACTAATGGTAATAACTTGTTTTCGCGAAAAGCTATTGATGCATTAACAGAAACTGTTAAAATCTTCGGTGCCAAAGCACTTGCTTATTTAAAAATAGATGATTCAATATCTGGAAGCATTGCTAAAGTAGTTACAACAGAAGAAGTGGATGCTTTAAAAAATAAATTAAATGCGAATAATGGGGATATAGTTTTCTTTGTTGCAGATAAATACAGTACTGCATTTACAAGTATGGGAGCGTTGCGTAGTAAATTAGGACACCAATTGAATTTAATTGATGAAAACAAATATGAATTTGCTTGGATTACTAACTTCCCTATGTTTGAATATGATGAAAATGATCATCGATATGTGGCTGCACATCACCCATTTACGTCACCAAATTTGGAAGATGTGGATAAACTGTTCACTGATCCAGCGAATTGTTATTCTCGCGCATATGATTTGGTATTAAATGGTTATGAATTGTTAAGTGGTTCAATTCGGATTCATGATCAAGATTTGCAAGAAAAGGTATTTGAAGCGATTGGCATGAGCAAAGAACAAGCACAAGCTAAGTTTGGTTTCTTCTTGGATGCTTTCCAATATGGAACACCTCCACATGGAGGTGTGGGTATCGGCCTAGAACGTTTAGTTATGTTGTTGGCAAAAACGGACAATATCCGTGATGTTGTGGCTTTCCCTAAAACAGCAAGTGCAACGTGTTTGATGAGTGATGCACCAAATACGGTTGATCCAAAACAATTGGAAGATTTAGGTATTGAAATCAGTTCCAAGTAGTTTCAAAAAATTGTAAATTGATCAATAATTTAATGCTTTTTATCTTGACAAAAATTATTAGAGAAAAAGCGTTGCCAAGCGGATTTAATTTTGTATAATGAAATTGCCAAGGGGCTGCACTATTTCCGACATTTTGATATACGGGAATTCTGATTATCTTGTGGTGTGTTGAAAGCTAGCTACGTCGTTAGAATCCTAATCCACAAATAAGAATACCCACCTGGACTAACCCGGGGATATATCATCGCTTCTTGGCTTTTTTGTTGGTAAAGTAAAGATTAATGACAATTTGGTAAAAATCGTTTATGATTGTTGTTATAAGTTTTAAGGAGATATTTATATGGGCAATGTATTAGGCTACTCCATTGGGAGTTTAATCGTTGGTTTAATTGTTGGTGGTTTGTTAGGTTATTACTTCACACGTAAAAACTTTGAAAAACAATTAAAAGAAAATCCGCCAGTCAACGAAAAAATGATTCGTGCGATGTTTATGCAAATGGGTCGTAAACCTAGTGAAGCACAAATTCGTGCCGTCTTAAAATCAATGGGACAAGATATTGATAACAAAGACAATAAAAAAGATAAAGCTAAAAAATAAGGGGATTCCCC
>Elaine_p2__coassemble_1085_pt1 | contig 16077 bp, 14 predicted proteins | sample Elaine_p2__metabat2_high_PE_023 | metagenome-assembled genome bin Elaine_p2 | reverse complement strand
GTCGTATATTTACATCAATTATGAGTTCATTGGCGCACAGTTTAGGGCAACTCTTATTTGTTTCCTTTATGTACCAACAAAAAGGAATGATGCTTTTATATTTTTATTTTATTATCTTAGCTATACCAACGGGAATTGCGGTAGGATTTGTTGCTAATAAAGTTATTGAACGATTGAAACCAAGAATATAGCGCGTGAAAAGGCTTTCGGGCTTTATTTATGCGCTTTTTCTTTTCTTAATAGATTAATATGGATTATAATAACTATCGCTTTAGAAAATCAAAGGAGGCATCATGGATTTTCAAAAAATTATTAATATTGCCGTCATCGCACACGTCGATGCGGGTAAATCAACATTAGTTAACGCATTTTTAAAACAATCGCATGTGTTTAAAGATAATGATAAAGTTGTGGATTGCATTATGGATAGCAATACATTGGAACGCGAACGGGGAATTACTATTTATTCAAAAAACTGTTCGGTAAATTATAAGGATGTCAAAATTAATATTGTTGATACACCGGGCCACGCTGACTTTAGTAGTGAGGTTGAACGTATCATTAAAACCGTGGATACGGTTATCTTATTGGTAGATAGTGCAGAAGGTCCAATGCCACAAACACGTTTTGTATTGCAAAAATCTTTGGAACAAGGATTGCGTCCAATTTTATTAATAAATAAAATTGATAAAAAAGATGCACGTGTGGAACAAGTTATTGATGAAGTTTATGATTTGTTCTTGGAATTAAATGCTACCGATGAACAATTGGATTTTCCTATTTTATATGGTATTGCACGTAATGGTATTGTGCGTTATGAAATGGATGATACCAATGAAGATATCGTTCCTTTATTTGAAACAATTTTAAGTCATTGCCAAGTATATCCAAACCGTGCGGATGAACCAGCGTGCATGCAAGTGAGTGCCTTAGCCTATGATGATTATATTGGCCGCTTAGGTATTGGCCGTGTTTTTGGTGGATGCTTGACTCAAGCAAGCAATGTAATTGTTAAAAACCCTAATGGAAAGCAACAAAAAGCGAAAATTAATCAAGTGTTTGTCTATAAAGGATTAAGTCGTGTTGCGGTAGAAAGTGCTCAATGTGGTGAAATCGTGATGATTGCAGGCATTAGTGATATTGAAATTGGGGACACTATTTGTGGTAACGATAGTGTAGAAGCAATGAGTGCCATTGAAATTGAAGAACCTACATTAAGTATGAACTTTATGGTTAATACTTCGCCTTTTGCTGGTAAGAGTGGTAAATTTGTTACCAGCCGTAACATTAAAGAACGTTTAGCCAAAGAATTGGAAGTCAATGTTGGTTTGAAAGTAGAGGAAACAGATTCTACGGATTGCTTTAAAGTAAGTGGCCGTGGCGAATTGCATTTATCGATATTATTGGAAAATATGCGTCGTGAAGGGTATGAAGTCGCTGTTAGTAAACCGGAAGTTATTTTTCACAAAATTAATGATAAATTATTTGAACCATGTGAAGAAGTTGTATGCACTGTACCAAATGAATATTCAGGTACTGTCATTTCGAAATTAAACCTACGTAAAGGTGTAATGAAAAACATGGTGGAAGAGGGGTCGTATACGCGTATTGAATACGATGCCCCTACCCGCGGCTTATTAGGATATCGTAGTGAATTTATTAATGATACACATGGTGAAGGTACTTTGGTTCGTCACTTTAAAGGGTATGAACCTTATAAAGGTGAAATTGTTCAACGTACCAATGGTGCGTTAATTTCCACAGAAACTGGTGGTGCAATGACCTATGCTTTATGGAATATTCAAGAGAGAGGTATTCTTTTTATTGGTGCGCAAACACCAGTTTATGAAGGTATGGTCATTGGTATGGCTGCGAAAAACATGGATATGGAAGTCAATCCAATTAAAAATAAGAAAATGACAGCTGTACGTTCTACTGGAAATGATGAAGCCATGAAATTGGTACCACCAAAGATTATGAGTTTAGAAGAAGCGTTGGAATTTATTGAAGATGATGAGTTAGTTGAAATCACTCCAGATGCTATCCGTATTCGTAAACGTTTCTTAACAAATCTAGAACGACGTCAACATTTAAGATCAATTACAAAAGAAGAGAATTAGTTATTTAACAAGCTTGCTATTTTATAGCAAGCTTGTCGTTGTGTATAGGTGATAGTTTATGAAAAATGATTTAGGAAAAGATGCCATTGGTAAGCTTGTAAAAGCCATTGCAATCCCTTGCATGATTGCACAATTTGTTTCTGTTTTGTATTCGATAGTTGATCGAATGTATATCGGTAACATTGCTGATGTTGGGTCTTTAGCATTGGCTGGTGTTGGTGTATGTGGCCCCATTGTTACTATGATTAGTGCATTTGCCAGCTTGGTTGGCGTGGGTGGGGCACCGTTAGCTTCCATTGCCATGGGGGAAGGTGATAGTGCGAAAGCAGGAAAAATTATTGGTAATGCTTTCGTGTTAATGATTGTGATTTCTATATTGGTCGTTATGGGTATTTATCCATTTAGAAATTGGATGTTATTAACATTTGGTGCTTCGCAGGTAACTTTACCGTATGCATCCACATACTTTACTATTGTATTGTTAGGAACTCCTTTCGCTTTATTGAGTGTGGGCATGAATAATTTTATTAATTGTCAAGGACATGCAAAGTTGGGAATGTTTTCCGTTGTGATTGGGGCGTTGAGCAATATGATTTTGGACCCGATTTTTATTTTTGGATTTAATATGGGGGTTGCTGGTGCTGCAATTGCTACGGTAATTTCGCAAATTATCTCGTCAATTTTTGTGTTGAGTGTTTTATTTTCTAAGTTTTTACCTGTACGTTTAAAATTGCAAAAATTAGAATTTAAAACGTGCTTAAATATACTACGTATTGGGTTGACTCAATTTATTATTATTGCGTTTGATAATATTATGATTATTGCAATGAATGCACAATTGCAACACTATGGCGGGTCGTCAATGGGGGATATATTAATTAGTGTTAATACAATTGTTCAATCATTAATGTTAGTGGTACTCATGCCATTGGGTGGCATTAGTGGCGGAACCCAATGTATTCTTTCCTATAACTATGGTGCTTACCAAATAGAACGGGTTAAAGAAAGTTACAAATACATTTCTAAAGTCTGTATATTATTTACATCAACGCTATTTGTTATGATATGGTTATTTGCCCGCCAATTTATTTATCTTTTTAATAATGATCCTATAATTGTTGAAACAACGATTAAAGCTATACGTATTTGTACATTATTTATTATTCCACTTGGATTACAATATGAACTTGTCGACGGAATGACAGCGTTAGGTCAAGTCAAAATATCTTTAGGTTTAAGTTTCTTCCGCAAAACGGTTTACTTCTCTGCGTTATTTTTATTACCAATCTTTTTTGGGAGTATGAGTATATTTGCAGCAGAGGCATTAAGCGATATTATCGCGCCAATGTTTTCCATATATATTGTTAAACGTAATTTGGACGGCATTTTACAATGGCGTATGAGTATGCGTTAACATTTTTAAGAATCAATTTTTTATTGGTTCTTTTTTTGTTTGAATAGAGGCACGTATTTTAATGCTTAATAAACAAAAATTAAAAAAATAAAAAAATTTTAAAAAAATAGTTGCAGATATTTTTTAATTCATGTATATTAATAGAGCAGTCAGCAAGACTGACGCGGTTATGGTTCTTTAGCCAAGTTGGTAAGGCAACAGACTGCAACTCTGTGATCACCGGTTCAAGTCCGGTAGGAACCTCCAGATCGCGGGGACATGGCGGAATTGGTAGACGCATCGGACTTAAAATCCGGTGGTGCTAAAACACCGTGAGGGTTCAAGTCCCTCTGTCCCCACCATTTAAAAAAATCAGTTGGTGTTACCAACTTTTTTTGTGCTTTCATAATTGCTTTAAGATTTATTTGTGAAATATTCATATTTTTTTTATGTTGATTTGATTAAGTACTATAATATATTAGATGCATTGTTGTCTATTAACAATGTGAAAAAGGAAGCGAAGGTGAAGTCAAGTGGATTTATCAAACTTTAAAGAACTTGTTACGTTTGATCAATCAATTGTTAAAGCTTTGATGGATAAAGAAGTCGAAAAGAAACAGATGAGCGATAAAATTGATGCGGAAAAAGAAGCGTATCGGGTTAAATCGTGGAATAGCGTCAATGAAAAGCTTGAAACGAAACGTACGCAGAGTAAACAACGAATTGCGCATGATTCGCAAATGATCAAAGAAACATTTGTTGCGCACCAAAAACATTTGGATGATACATTCAATGCTAATAGAGCGCAATGGATTGAATCCATTACGAAAAATATTTTTGACTAAGAATTAGTTGATTGCAAAGGAGGGGTAAGTTTGGGATTTTCCAAAGGCGCCATGAGCGCAAAAGCCAAAGCAATGTATGGTGAACGTATCCGACCAAGTGATTATGCACAATTAATTCAGAAGAAAAGTGTTGCTGAAGTTGCAAGTTATTTAAAACATGAAACGTATTATCGCAAAACATTAGCCGCAATTAATGAGAATAGCATTCATCGTGGGCAATTGGAAATGTTATTACGATATAACTGGTTTGAACGTTTTTCTGATTTATTGCGCTATGCTGAAAAGCAATCGCATTTCTACCATTATATTGTCGGTTATAACGAAATCGAACAGATAATGGCATGTTTGCATATGCTACAAAATGGCGATAAATTAGATTTAATTTCAAAAATGCCAGTGCACTTGGCGCAATACATGGACTTTGATTTATTTGCATTAGCCAAAGTTACAAGTTATGACCAATTATTGGATATTGTTAAAAATACGCCGTATTATGCGATATTGAAGAAAGCTCAACCAAGGGACATGGGAGATTTTGATTTTGTGGATGTTGAAAGCCAATTGACCCATTTATATTACAATGAACTTATTGCAACTGTTTTGAAATGCTTTAAAGGTGATAAATTGAAATCAATTGTGTCTTTTTTCTCCAGTCAAATAGAGTTGGACAATTTAATTAAGATTTACCGGTTGAAAAAGTATTACGATGCACCTGCGGATAAAATACGGAAAGTGGTGACACCACATTATTATTGGTTTTCAAAGAAAGATATTGATCATTTAATTGATGAATGCAATGGTGATCAAGTGTTTGAAGCTTTAAAAAACTCACGGTATAAAGGATTTATGAGTGATACGAATTTCACTTACATTGAGTATCACGCTAAATACATTAATTATGCCATGAGTCGTCAACAACTTAATTTCAGTAATGATCCAGATATTGTATTAATGAGTTATATGATCATTTCTGAAATGGAAGTTGAAAATTTAGTGGATATTATTGAAGGTATTCGTTATCATATTGCACCCGATAAGATTGCGAATTCTTTGATTCAATAGGAAGGAAGGGGATTATGGCAATTGAAAAAATGAGCTTTGTCAGTTGTATCAGTGATAAAGCACATATGGATGATATGCTGCAAAAGGCACTGACGAGTCAATTAATCAGTGCAGAAAATGCAACGTATCTTCTCAGCCAACATTTTGAAGGAACACCGATTCAAGAAGAAAATTATTACGAAGAAGACATTAATGTTTTGCAAGGGTATGCGCAATTATTGGCACTATCATTAAATCATGAAATTAAGCCAAATAAGGAATATACAAAACAAGAAATCGATGATTTAATGGCACACTATGAAAAAGCGTTTGCATGTTGTCAAGAAAATAAAAGCAATACCAACTTAAGTGAAGACGATGAACAAGCGTTGGATCTGATTCGACCATTAGGTTATGAAGCGTTAAATCATTTACAATACATTAATGTACGTTTTGGACGTCTACCAATTCAATCTTTAAAGAAATTAACGATTCTTGAACCTGAAGATTATATCTATGAAGTGGTTAAAAGCAATGAAGTGTATGCATGGGTGATTTTTGCATGTGCGGATGATAGCTTAAGCGCGATGGTGGAAACATTGAATTCATTTTATTTTGAAACCATTGAAATTCCACAAGTTGATCGGAAAGCCATTGCATTGGCTTACAAAGATCAATTAAATGATTTATACGCTTATTGTTTGCAAGGCAGTGCTCGTATGAAATTGCACAGTTACATTTTAAAAAATGATGAGCATTATGCAATGGCGGGATATGTAGCTAATAAAGATTTAGAGCAATTTAAAGCATTGATGCAAGATTGTACTGTAAGTATTGAAGTAAAAGACAATGTGCAAGATACGATTAAAGCACCAACACTTTTGAAAAATAATTGGTTTGTTAAACCATTTGAATTATTTGTCAAAATGTATTCATTACCGGATTATACCGAAATTGATCCAACACCTTTTCTTGCCATTACGTATTGCTTGTTATTTGGCATTATGTTTGGTGATTTAGGGCAAGGGGCCTTGTTATTTATTGGCGGATTATTAATTGAAAAGAAAACAGGAAATCAATTGGCGGGTATTATTGGACGTTGTGGTATTGTGGCCATGGTATTTGGATTCTTGTTTGGTAGTGTATTTGGGAATGAACATTTATTGATACCAGTACATCAAATGATATTTGGACGTGATCATTTCTTTGAAGTAATGGATAGTGCCAATACAATGACATTATTAATAAGTGCGGTGGCCATTGGTATGGTATTAACGTTAAGTTGTCAAATAATGAATGTTTATGTCAAATTTAAACAAGGACATAAAGCGGAAGCTTTATACAGTCATAATGGTATTGCAGGGATTGTTTTCTTTACTTATGTCATTTTATTGCTTTGCAATATGATGATGGGATTGCAATTACCAATTGTATTTACGATGCCAGCAAAAGTTGTTTTTATAGGCGTACCATTAATCTTATTTTTCCTTAAAGAAAGATTTGAAGCTAAAGAACATGGGGAAGCTTTTAAACCTAAAGTTGGTTGGGGTGGATATACCTTGGAAGCTTTCTTTGAATTATTTGATATTGTATTAAGTTTTGTGACTAACTCAATGTCTTATCTTCGTGTGGGTGGTTTCGTTTTAAGCCATGCTGGCATGATGTTAGTAGTAATGACGTTGATGGATATGGTCGGAGGCTTTGGTAGCCCAATTGTATTAATTATTGGTAACTTATTTGTTATGGGCTTGGAAGGCTTGATTGTTGGAATTCAAACATTACGTTTGGAATATTATGAAATGTTTTCTCGTTACTATGTTGGTGGCGGTAAAAAATTTGAAGTTATGTCAGTAGATTAGGGAGGAATTATATAATGTTATCTACAGTTGAAATCTTTTTACCTTTAGTGGCTGTTATTGCGGTAATCGCACCTTTGTTTATGATGTTTAAAAGTGAAAATGTACGTAATGGTAAATCAAAATTAATTGCACAAATTAGTTTGTTTGCCGGTGTATTCTTAATTGCTTTAATTTGTAATTTTAACAATTTCACAGTGTTAGCTGAAGAAGCTAGTGCAAGTGGCAGTATTGTTGGAACAACTGCTCAAGGGATGGGATTTATTGCTGCTGCTTTAGCAACTGGTTGTTCTGCATTGGGTGCCGGTTGGGCGGTTGCAAGTGCTGCGCCAGCTGCAATTGGTGCGATTAGCGAAAATAGTGAAAACTTTGGTAAGGCAATCATCTTCGTTGCATTGGGTGAAGGTGTTGCAATTTATGGTTTGTTAATCTCAATTTTGATCATCAACGCTCTTTAATAATTACTAATAGGGATACGATTATGAAAGCATTTGTCATTAGTGACAATGTCGATACATACATGGGAATGCGTCTGGCAGGATTTGATGGCGTAGTTGTTCATCAAAAGGAAGAAGTGTTGGATGCATTGCAACAATGTTTAACGGATGATTCACTCGCGTGTGTGTTAATGACAACGAAAATTGTTGAAATGATACCCGATGTGATTTCAGAATATAAGTTACATCTTAAAAAACCATTGTTGTGTGAAATTCCCGATCGTCATGGCAATAGCAAAATTGGTGAAACGATTGATGCGTACATCAGTGAAGCGATTGGCGTTAAACTTTAGTTAGGAGTGTTATGAAAAGAGAAGAAACCATCGAAAAGATTAAAGCTTCTGTCTCTGAAGATAGTGATTTGGTATTAAATGTTTTAAATCGTGAAATTGAAACGATGCACGATGAAGCAATGAGTACGTATTGTATGGGTGTCGATAAAGAAATTGAAACTTATTACAATCAAGAAGCCAATGAGATTGAAACAGAAGAAACAACAACATTAAGTCAATTAAAGTTGCAAATTAAACGTGACTTATTATTACAACGTAAACAATTAGTGGATTCTTTATTTGAACAAATTCGAAACAATGTCATTGAAAATTTAAATGGTCCATTATATCGCCATTTTTGTGAAAAACAAATTGAGAATCTTCCACCCGTTTCTTTAAAATGCGAATTGCATGCTCGTAAAGAAGATAAAGAATTTTTAATGGAATTATTGCATGCGAAAGGAATCCTGCCAAAATATGTTGAAATTCAAGCGACTTGTGGCGGATTCTTAATTAGTGATCCAGAAACAAATTTTGAAGTCGATTGTCGATTGAAATCACGTATTAACGAGCAAAGAGCGTGGTTTGAAGGACATTCTGGATTAACATTATAGAAAGGAAAAGAAAATGGATAAAATCTATTCAATCAATGGACCTGTCATCACTGTGGCAAATTCCAAAAGCTTTTCTATGATGGAATTGGTCTATGTAGGGGATAAACGATTAATGGGTGAAGTTATCTCCATGAATGAATCCAAAACAGTGATTCAAGTATATGAATCAACAACTGGGTTAAAAATTGGTGAACCAGTTGTTGGTAGTGGCTCATTGTTATCTGCGACATTAGGTCCAGGTTTATTAACAAATATTTTTGACGGAATTGAACGTCCATTACGTGCGATTGAAGCAAATCAAGGCTCATTTATTAAAGCTGGTGAACAAGTTAATGCATTGGATCAAGAAAAGAAATGGGATGTTACATTATGTGTTGAAGTCGGCCAAATGGTTAACCCTGGTATGATTTTTGCAACATGTGATGAAACAAGTTTAATTCAACACCGTTCCATGGTTCCACCAAATATGAATGGTGTGGTTGTGGATGTTAAACCCAACGGTGCCTATAGTGTTAATGAACCGTTAATTCAAGTAAAAGATGATGAAGGGGTCATACACGATGTATGCTTGGCACAACGTTGGCCTATTCGAACATCACGTCCAGTAAAACAACGTTATGCTACCAGTGAATTATTGGTAACTGGGCAACGTGTTGTGGATACTTTATTTCCAATTGCTAAAGGTGGAGCAGCAGCCATACCTGGTGGGTTTGGTGCAGGTAAAACTATGATGCAACACCAACTAGCTAAATGGTGTGATGCGGATATTATTGTCTATGTGGGCTGTGGCGAACGTGGCAATGAAATGACTCAAGTATTGGAAGAATTTGGTGAATTGATTGATCCAAAAAGTGGTAAACCATTATTGGATCGTACAGTTTTAATTGCCAATACATCCAATATGCCAGTGGCAGCACGTGAAGCAAGTATTTATACCGGGGTAGCTATTGCGGAATATTACCGTGATATGGGATATCATGTGGCTATGATGGCTGATTCAACTTCCCGTTGGGCAGAAGCATTGCGTGAAATCAGTGGACGTTTGGAAGAAATGCCTGCTGAAGAAGGTTTCCCCGCTTATTTACCAAGTCGTATTGCGCAATTCTATGAACGTGCCGGTTATATTGAAACACTAAATGATGCCAAAGCATCTGTTACATTAATTGGTGCCGTATCACCAGCGGGCGGTGATTTTTCAGAACCTGTTACACAAAATACAAAACGTTTTGTACGCTGCTTCTGGGCATTGGATAAAGCATTGGCTTATGCAAGACATTATCCTAGTGTAAACTGGAATTTAAGTTACAGTGAATATAAAGATAGTTTAAGTCGTTGGTTCCGTAAAAATGTCGCCTCAGATTTTGAAGGTGTTCGGGATGAGTTGGTACGTATTTTGCATGAAGAAAATGAATTAAATGAAATTGTTAAATTGATTGGTAGTGATGTATTACCAGAAGATCAACGATTAACGTTGGAAGTTGCAAAACTGATTCGTGTAGGATTTTTGCAACAAAATGCTTTCCATGCCGAAGATACCTTTGTACCACTTGAAAAACAATATAAGATGGCAAAATTAATTCTTTATATTTACCATCAAGCACAACCATTAATGAGCAAACATATTCCAGTATCATTAATATTGAAAACCGGTATTTTTGATAAACTCGTAAAAATTAAATACGATATCAAAAATAATGAAATTGCAAAATTGGATGGTTACTACAAATTGATTGATGAAGCTTTGGCTTCAATCCAATAGAAGGGAGCAAACATGAGTGTACAATATTTAGGTTTGAGTGAATTAAATGGTTCACTGGTTGCTTTAGATCATGTCGTGGGTGTTTCCAATGAAGAAATGGTACAAATTGAATGTAAAGACGGTTCAATGCGTTTAGGACGGGTTGTTTATTTAGAAGATGAAAAAGCAATGGTCCAAGTATTTGAAGGAAGTAATGGATTATCATTAACGAATACAAAAACACGTTTCTTAGGTCATCCAATGGAATTGGCTTGTTCTACTGAAATGATGGGACGTATTTTCAATGGGGCAGGAAAACCGATTGATGATGCCGGTGAAGTTTATGCTGATGAATTCATTGACATTAATGGTTCACCCATTAATCCAGTTTCTCGTAAATATCCACGCAATTGCATTACTACTGGAATTAGTGCCATTGATGGATTAAATTCATTGATTCGTGGTCAAAAGTTGCCAATTTTCTCTGGCTCTGGATTACCTCATGATAAATTAGCTGCACAAATTGTGCGTCAAGCAAAAATCAGCGGGGAAGACAGTAAGTTCTGTATTGTTTTCGGTGCCATGGGTGTTAAACATGATGTGGCAGAATTTTTTAAACGCAGTTTCGAAGAAACTGGTGTTATGGAACGTGTGGTGATGTTCACTAACTTAGCGAATGATCCAATTATTGAACGAACTTTAACACCTTTATGCGCATTAACTGCGGCAGAATATTTAGCGTTTAAACATGATATGCATGTCCTTGTTATTTTAACGGATATGACAAGTTATTGTGAAGCATTGCGTGAATTTAGTTCAAGTCGTGGTGAAATTCCTGGGCGTAAAGGATATCCGGGTTATTTATATTCTAACTTAGCTGCTATTTATGAAAGAGCAGGGATGATTAATGGTTCCCAAGGTTCGGTAACGCAAATTCCTATTTTAACAATGCCTAATGATGATATTACCCACCCAGTTCCTGATTTAACTGGATATATTACTGAAGGGCAAATTGTTTTAGATCGAGGATTGGATAGTAATGGTATTTATCCACCGATTGGTGTATTAAGTTCATTAAGTCGTTTAATGAAAGATGGTATTGGAGAAGGTTTGACACGTAAAGATCACCAAGATGTAGCAAACCAATTATTTGCTTGTTATGCACAAGTGCAAGAAGCAAGAAGTTTAGCTAGCGTTATTGGTGAGGATGAATTGAGTGAAATGGATCAAAAGTATTTAGCTTTTGGTAAATTATTTGAACAAATCTTTATTGGTCAAGGATACAAACGCAGAAGCATTGAACAAACATTGAATTTAGGTTGGGCATTGTTATCCACATTGCCAGAAAGTGCATTAGATCGTTTAGATCCACAATTAATTAAAGAAAATTATAATCCAGCACAAGCAAGCAAAATTATTGACTTGGAACAAAGTGAAGGTGAATAATTATGGCACAAATTACTGCGACCAAAGGTAATTTGCTTGCGGCGAAGAAAAGCTTAAGCTTGGCAACGATGGGCTATGATTTATTGGATCGTAAACGAAATGTATTGATTCGAGAAATGATGAGCTTAGTGGATGAAGTAAAAGTATTGCGTGATCAAATTAGTGATATTTACGATACCGCTTATTACTTATTGCAACAGGCAAATGTTTCATTGGGGGTTATTAACGATATTGTTAAACAAGTCCCAATTGATGATGGAATAGAAATTACATATCGTTCCGTTATGGGCGTTGAAATTCCTAAAATAATCTATCATGAACAACCAGTGGAGTTACGCTATGACATTGAAAGTACAAACTCGAGAGTCGATGAGGCGTACATACAATTTGCTAAAGTTAAATCATTAACGATGAAATTGGTTGAAATTGACAGCAGTACTTACCGTTTAGCAAATGCCATTCGTAAAACACAAAAAAGAGCCAATGCTTTAAAAAATATTGTTATTCCGAATTATACCTATCAAATTAAGTTTATTTCGGATGCTTTGGATGAAAAAGAACGTGAAGAGTTTTCCCGTCTTAAAGTTATCAAAGCTCAAAAAGAAAACAAAAGCGCTTAACGCGCTTTTTTTTAATACTGCAAATGCCAATATAATAATGTAGATTTGGCATACACATTATCATAAAAAAATTATTGCCAACAAATGTAAAATATTTGTTTACTATAACAAAACTGTTGCATTATGGAATAAATTCATTGATAATATTTTATGTTTCATGTAAGGAAACAAAAAGTTTACTATAAGTATATCGTTGAAAGAGGGTGAAGCATCTTGGATATCGGAAAAAGAATTCGAGAATTAAGATCGTTAAAAAGTTTAACGTTGGAAGAGTTAGCGGATCGTTGTGAATTAACGAAAGGTTTTTTAAGTCAATTAGAAAATGATATGAATACGCCAAGTATTCAAACGCTAATGGATATTACTGAAGTTTTAGGCATTAGTATGAGCGATTTTTTCAAGGAAGAACCATATGAAAAAATCGTATTTAAGCAAGCTGATTTATTTGATGATGAAAAAGACGATTATTTAAGGCAATGGTTAGTTCCCAATGCGCAAAGTAATGACATGGAACCAATTCGCTTAGTATTAAAAAGTGGTGGTGTTGGACCGAAGGTATATTCAGCACATGGTGAAGAGTTTGGTTATGTCATTAAAGGCAGTGGTGTGCTAGTTTTTGAAGATGGGCGTAAGTACACCTTACAAAAACAAAACTCGTTTTATTTAGTGGATGCGAAAGCTCATTGGATTGAAAATCATAATAAAAATGATTTGGAAGTTATCTGGGTGAGTACACCACCAATCTTTTAGTTATAGGGGTAGGAAATGAAAAAGTTAATTCAGTTTAAAAATGTTGTGAAAGAATTTAACGGCAATGTTGTTTTAAAAGGTATCAATCTAGATATTTATGAAAATGAATTTGTCACATTATTGGGACCTAGTGGGTGTGGAAAAACAACCTTATTGCGTATTTTAGGGGGATTTTTAGACCAAACGAGTGGGGAAGTGTTATTTGATGGGAAAGATATAACAAAGTTACCTGCGTATAAACGTCCAATCAATACTGTGTTTCAAAAATATGCTTTATTTCCACATTTAAATGTTTATGACAATATCGCGTTCGGTTTAAAAATAAAAAAAGAGCCGAAAGATGTTATTGAACAAAAAGTTATGCGTATGCTTTCCTTAGTTAATTTGGAAGGATTTGAAAAACGAAACGTCACCTTACTTTCAGGTGGACAACAACAACGGGTGGCCATCGCGCGAGCGTTAGTCAACGAACCAGAAGTATTGTTGTTGGATGAACCATTGGGTGCATTGGATTTAAAACTACGTAAAGAAATGCAACGTGAATTAAAACGTATACAACAAGAAGTTGGCATTACCTTTATTTTTGTTACCCATGATCAAGAAGAAGCGCTAACGATGAGTGATAAGATTGTTGTCATGAAAGAAGGGGAAATTCAACAAATTGGTAGCCCTGCGGATATTTACAATGAACCAATCAATACCTATGTGGCAACTTTTGTGGGTGAATCCAATATCATTGAAGGGGTTATGAAGCAAGATCGTTTGGTGAATTTTGATGATAAAGACTATGTTTGTGTCGATTCAGGATTTAAACCCAATGAATTGGTTGATATTGTCATTCGTCCAGAAGATATTGATATTGTGCCTTATCGTCAAGGTATTTTAAATGGTACGGTTAAGTCCGTATTATTTAAAGGTGTGCATTATGAAATTATGGTAGAAACAGTTTCAGGAATTAGTAAAACGGTTAAAATGCACGTTAATGCCAATCATGATACTGTTAATGAAAAAGAAAAAGAAAAAATTAGTGCCAATGACTTCTTTTTGGATTTAGAAGATATTCAAGAAGAGTTTACCGATGCGGATGTTATTGCCAGAGCCAGTGCGCAAGCATGGGATTTCGATGATGAATTCTTATCCATTGCGAAAGTTGATTATGATATTCAAGCCAAACCCGGCACTTACCCAGTCACTTTTGCGACAAGTAATGGCACTTCAGTAACTGTAAAAGCGATAGTAATTGAGCCGGAAAACGTGGAAGATGAAAAGAAAAATGTGGCCATTGCTGCCTATGATTTTAAAGTAACCATCGATGATATTAAAGATAGTGTTGCATTGGATACCGATATTAAAACTTGGGCGAATGCCTATGCTTGGAATTTGGAAGATGATAGTCCAGTGGATATCGTAGAAGTGGATTATGATTTTGATGATACAACCATTAGTGAAGGAGTATATCCAATTACCTTTAAAACAAAAGGACGTGTCTTTAAGATTCATACGACAGATTTAGCAAAAGAAGATAGTCGTGTCGCATTGCAATTTACACCTGAAGATATTCACGTTATGCGTAAGGAGATCGGGTAATGAATGCATTTGCTAAATTAGTAAAACCTTACATTGTATGGATAACATTATTCATTGTAATTCCATTATGCATGATTGTTTTGTATGCGTTTACTAAGGATGGACGATTATTAAGTTTTAGTTTTACGATTGATAATTTCTTACGTTTTTTTAAAGATGATATTTTCCCCTCTGTATTATGGAAAAGTTTGGTGATTTCCTTTAATACAACGATAATATGCATTATCTTAGGGTATGCCATTGCGTATGGGATTGCAAAAATGAAATCGCATCAACAAGCAATGATTATCTTACTAATCACATTGCCAATGTGGATCAACATGTTAGTAAGAACGTATGCTTGGCGTGGGATTTTAAGTAACACCTCTTTTAGCCCAGCGTTAAAAGTTTATATTGGTATGGTATATAATTTTTTACCATTTATGATTTTACAAATTCATGGCGCATTGTCCAAAATGGATAATTCATTGATTCAAGCCAGTTATGACTTAGGTGCCAATAAATTGCAAACATTTTTGCACGTTGTGTTACCACTTAGCATGCCTGGTGTGTTATCCGGAATTACATTAGTCTTCTTACCGGCAGTGTCTTCTTTCTTTATACCTAAACTATTGGGTGGTGGAAGTTTTGTTTTGGTAGGAAACTTAATTGAAAATTATTTTATTAATACCAATGATTGGAATTTTGGTAGTGCCATTAGTTTGATTATGGCGGTAGTGGTATTAGTTTCAATGGCCATTACAAAGAAAATGGACACCAAGGTAAGTGAAGGAGAGGATGATTAATGTTACGTAAAAATAATAAAATCTCTTTCTGGTTTGTTATCTTAAGTTTAATATTCTTTTATGCACCTATTCTATATGTTGTTTTCTTTAGCTTTAATCAATCGAAATCGCTAACTCATTTTACTGGTTTCTCTTTACGTTGGTATGAAGCAATGTTTGCTAACCGTACGATAATGGAAGCATTATGGGTAACGATTTATGTGGCAATTATTGCAACAATCGTATCTACGATTGTTGGTACGTTGGCAGCTATTGGCTTAAGCAAAAGTAAAAAAATTGTGCGTGAATTAGTGGATCAAATTAACTCATTGCCAATGATGATGCCAGATATTGTAACAGCAATCAGCTTAATGTTGTTTTTTATGGCATTAAATGTAAAATTAGGGTTAGGTACATTGATTATTACACATATCGTTTTTTGTATTCCTTATGTGATAATTTCGGTAATGCCGAAGTTGCGACAATTGGATCCTAACTTAGCTGAAGCAGCAATGGATTTAGGGTGTACACCGT
>Elaine_p2__coassemble_1062_pt1 | contig 16358 bp, 11 predicted proteins | sample Elaine_p2__metabat2_high_PE_023 | metagenome-assembled genome bin Elaine_p2 | reverse complement strand
CATATACCCTTTGCTTACAATTTGATAATGTTATCGATTCTGACTTAATGTTATCAATATTGCCTACACAAATAGAAAAAGTTGTTACGATTTAACTCGCAACAACTTATTTTAATTATTTCATTTCATTTTTAATAGCTGCTTGAGCGGCTGCTAAACGAGCAATTGGAACTCGATAAGGTGAGCAAGAAACATAATTCAAGCCGACTTTATGGCAGAATTCAATACTTGCAGGGTCACCACCATGTTCACCACAGATACCTAATTTAATATTTGGACGTGTTTCACGGCCTAACTTAGCTGCCATTGCAACTAATTTACCAACGCCTTTTTGATCTAAGTGAGCAAATGGATCAGATTCATAAATCTTACGGTCATAGTAATCTTTTAAGAAATTACCCGCATCATCACGAGAGAATCCAAAAGTCATTTGCGTTAAATCATTAGTACCGAATGAGAAGAATTCTGCTTCTTGCGCAATTTCATCCGCTAATAAAGCAGCTCTTGGAATTTCAATCATTGTACCAATCTTATAATCCAATGTGACATTATTGCGTGCGATTACTTCTTCAGCTTTTTTCACTACAACATCTTTAACAAATTTTAATTCGTTCACCTCACCAACTAACGGAATCATAATTTCAGGAACAATATGGTACTCAGGATGACGTTTATTTACATTAATTGCAGCTTGAATAACTGCTTCTGTTTGCATTTGTGCAATTTCAGGATAAGTTACAGCTAAACGGCAACCACGATGACCCATCATAGGATTAAATTCATGCAATGATGTAATTACATTGCGTAATTCATTGCTTGTAATTCCCATATCTTTAGCCAATTGATCAATATCATAGCTACTCGTCGGTAGGAATTCATGCAAAGGTGGATCTAAATAACGAACTGTTACTGGCAAGCCTTGCATGACTTCGTAAATGGCTTCAAAGTCACCTTGTTGCATCGGTAATAATTTTGCCAATGCTTTTTGACGTTGTGCTAATGACTTACTAACAATCATTTCACGCACAGCTTTAATTCGTTCGCCTTCAAAGAACATATGCTCTGTACGAATTAATCCAATACCTTGAGCGCCAAATTGTACTGCTTGAGCTGCATCTTTTGGTGTATCTGCGTTTGTCCTAACTTGCAAAGTACGACGTGCATCAGCCCAACTCATAAAACGTTGGAAATCACCACTAATCGTTGCTGGTACCGTTTTAATAGCAATACCATAAACATTACCTGTTGAACCATCCAAAGAAATATAATCACCATCATTAAATGTTTGACCATTAACTGTGAAAGTTAACGCTTCTTCATTAATAGTAATATCACCACAACCAGATACACAACATGTACCCATTCCACGCGCAACAACTGCCGCATGACTTGTCATTCCTCCACGAACAGTTAATATACCTTGCGCAACGTGCATACCTTCAATATCTTCTGGCGATGTTTCTAACCGAACCAAAATTACTTTATGACCACTGTTAGCACGCTTAATGGCTTCTTCGGCAGTAAAACAAACTTCACCAGTTGCCGCTCCAGGAGACGCAGCTAAACCATGCGTTAATACCGTTGCATTTTTCAATTCTTGAGCATCAAATTGAGGATGCAACAATGCGTCCAATTGTTTTGGATCGACCATCATTAAAGCTTGATCAGTTGTAATTAAACCTTCATCCACTAAGTCACAAGCAATTTTTAAAGCTGCAGCTGCAGTTCGTTTTCCATTACGTGTTTGCAACATATATAATTTACCCTCTTCAATAGTAAATTCCATATCTTGCATGTCATGATAATGATGTTCTAATTTATCACAAATACTAACAAATTGGTCATAACATTGAGGCATCACTTCTTTTAAATGATCAATAGATTGTGGCGTTCTTACCCCAGCTACTACATCTTCGCCTTGAGCATTCATCAAAAATTCACCGAATAATGCTTTTTCACCCGTTGCAGGGTTACGTGTAAAGGCAACCCCAGTACCACTGGTTTCACCCATATTACCAAACACCATCATTTGGACATTAACAGCAGTTCCCCAACTACTTGGAATATCATTCATTTTACGATAGAAAATAGCCCGAGGATTTTCCCAAGATCTAAATACTGCTTTAACCGCAGCAATTAATTGTTCCTTTGGATCTTGTGGGAACGGTTGATTTAATTCATGTTGATAAAAAGTTTTAAAATCTTCAACTAAGCCTTTTAAATCATCCACATCCAATTCAGTATCTAATTTCACACCTTTTGCTTCTTTACGGCGATCAATGAATTGTTCAAAACGTGATTTATTCAATTCCATTACAACGTCAGCAAACATTTGAATGAATCGACGGTATGAATCATAAGCAAAGCGTGGATTATTAGTCTTTTTAGCAATGACCTCCACAACTTCATCATTCATACCTAAGTTTAAAATCGTATCCATCATACCTGGCATACTCGCACGTGCTCCAGAACGCACAGATACTAACAATGGGTTATCCAAAGAGCCTAACTTTTTACCCACTGTTTCTTCCAAATCATTCAAATAATCAAAGATTTGACCTTCGATTGTTTCATTGATTCTTTCCCCATCTTCATAGTAACGTGTACAAGCTTCTGTCGTTACTGTAAAGCCGTTAGGCACTGGCATTCCCAAGCGTGTCATTTCAGCCAAGTTGGCACCTTTACCACCTAACAATTCACGCATACTACCATTGCCTTCAGCAAATTTGTAAACAAACTTCTCCATTTAATTGTCCTCCTGATATGTTTGTCGATTATTATTAACCGTTAAACATTTGTTTTTGCACAAATAATAAGCATTTGCTCATGTATTTGTTATCGTACATGCATTGCGCATGTCCGGCATTTTCGACAATTTCCACAATACTTGCATTTTGCAACGCATTGGCCAAACGATTGACCATTTCAGTAGGTATAAAAGTATCGTTTGCTCCATGGAAAAATAATGTCGGTACTGCCTTCATGCAAATTGCTTGAATGCAATCGCAATCTTGATAAGTAAAGTGACCTATTTTTTTAATCCAAAAAGATACACCAGGAACAAAAACGGAACCAGGAATGTGATAGATTTTAGTTGTTAAATGACGCAATACATCTTGATAAGAGGTATATCCACAATCCGAAATCACACCTTTTAATGCAGTGTGCATTACTTTACTGCTAGCAAGTAAACTTGTACTTGCCCCCATAGAAATGCCATGTAAAATGATTTTAGCATTAGGATCCATTTGTAAAATCAAATCCATCCATCCACATAAATCATCACTTTCTTTAGCACCAAAGGAAATTACTTCGCCTTCGCTAGTACCATGACATCTCAAATCTGGAATTACAATTTGATAACCGTGCGCATGGTAAGTTTTAGCTAATGGTAACATTTGCGTAGAATCTGCATCATAACCATGAACTAATACAATCCATTCATTACTAGCATTTTCACTTGGAATATATGTACCATGTAGTAATAGTCCATCATCACTGGTAATGGATAAATTTTGATGAGCGATTGTAGATAACCATCCGCTATTACTTTTACGTACAATTAACCCATTATCACTTGTCCCAAAGTGAGTTGTTCCTTTAATACAGGTTTTCTTGAATACTTCGTAACTGACGCGAAAGTATGCAGCTGCCGCAGCAGCACTAGCGGCAACAAGTGCAGCCACCTTCAAACCTGTATTTTTCTTGTTTTCTTCTTTACTCATATATTTATTTAACCATCTTTTCTAACTTGTAACAAACTTTTTCACATAAAAAATGAAAGGCTTTTCATTTTTTATTTACTTAATTGATTCAAACGAGCAATAACGGTCTCATATTGACCACGATAACTTTCCAATTTTTCTTTTTCACTATCCACTTTGGCTTGAGGAGCTTTAGCTAAGAAATTGGCATTATTTAACATATTTTCACCACGTTTAATTTCATTTTCCAATCGCAATTTTTCTTTTGTTAAATGAGCAATTTCTTCTTCAACATTAATTAAGGCATTACCATTGTAGCCTATGGAACCAAAACTTGTTGTTAATACACTTAAATCCATATCCAATTTATCAACTATTGTTGCTTTAGCCATACGTGAAACTAATGCTTTTATGGAATCACTGTATTGAATAATGTGACCTTGGTGATCATTGACAACAATATCGATTGATAAGCTTGGTTTTGCATTGGCAGCGACTTTAGCTTCACGTACTTTTTGAATAATTTCGATTGCTTGATCAATTAATGTTACATCGTCCAAATTTAGATTTGTATATGCCTTAGGCCAACTTTCTAAATTAACAGACTCTTTCGCGTTTGGTAATGCTTGATAAATTTCATCCATTACAAATGGCATAAATGGACTTAACATTTCAATAATACCTTTTAATACAAACAATAATGTTTGTTGGGTAGAATGAACTAACGTTTGATCATTGCTATTTAAATTCGCCTTGGCTAATTCAATATACCAACTACAAAAATCATCCCACACAAAGTTATATAAAGCATTCCCTGCTATCGCCAATTCATACCGGTCCATATTTAGAGTAACTTCAGCAAGTGTTTGATTGTATTTATTTAATACCCATTGATCAATGGCAGACAATTGCATATCCAATTCACAAGTTTTCGAATTTTGACAATTCATGAAAACAAATCGCGAAGCATTCCAAATCTTATTAATAAAGTTCCAACAAGCCTCTACCTTACTGTCAACGTATCTAAAATCTTGCCCCGGTGTTGCATTGGTAGTTAAGAAGAACCGTAATGAATCCACGCCATAACGATCAATAACATCCAATGGATCAATTCCGTTGCCTAATGATTTACTCATTTTACGTCCTTGTTCATCACGAACAAGCCCATGAATTAAACAATCTTTAAAAGGTAAATGTTCTGTAAAATGTTGACCTTGGAAAGCCATACGGGCAACCCAGAAGAAAATAATGTCATATCCTGTCACCATCAACGATGTAGGATAGTAACGTTTGTAATCATCCGATTCAACATCTGGCCATCCCAAGGTTGAAAAAGGCCATAAAGCACTTGAAAACCATGTATCCAATACATCTTCATCTTGATGCCAATTTTCGATATCAATCGGTGCATTTTCACCTACATAGATTTCTCCTGTTACATTATGATACCAAGCAGGAATGCGATGACCCCACCATAATTGCCGAGAAATACACCAATCTTCAATATTTTCTAACCATTGCATGAAAGTATGTTCAAAACGCGCAGGATAGAAATTAATTTTAGTATCTTGATTCGATTGCGCTTTAATAACATCAGCTGCCAATGGTTTCATTTTAACAAACCATTGTTTACTTAAGTATGGTTCTACCATGACGTGCGTTCTTTCAGAATGTCCAACAGAGTGAATAATTTCTTCGATATTTAATAATGAACCATCAGCTTTTAATTGCTCAACTAAAGCATTACGACATTCAAATCGGTCCATACCTACATATTTACCGGCTCTTTCATTCATTGTTCCATCGGGATTCATGCATAAAATTTTATCCAAATGATGACGTTCTGCAATGGCAAAGTCATTTGGGTCATGTGCTGGTGTACACTTCATGGCACCACTACCAAATTCTAAGTCTATGTAATCGTCTGCAATGATTGGCAAAGATTCATTGTTGGCTGGGTTAATGGCATGTTTACCGATTAAATGTTTAAAGCGTTCATCTTCTGGATGTACAACAACACAAACATCCCCAAACATTGTTTCCGGACGCGTTGTCGCAACTTCAAAACATTCTCCAGTTTCTACCACTTTATAGTTAATGTGATACATTGCCCCTTTAACATCTTTATGGTAAACCTCAATATTACTTAATGCTGTTTTCGCTTCGACATCCCAGTTAATAATTCTTTCGCCTTGGTAAATCAATCCTTGATTATACAAAGTAACAAAAACATGATTAACCGCTTTATTTAAACCTTCATCCAATGTAAAACGTTCACGTTCATAATCCAATGAGTTGCCTAACTTTGCCCATTGTTCATGAATTTTATCACCATACTCCGCTTTCCAATTCCAAGCTACTTCCAAAAATTTTTCACGTCCAATATCATAACGGGAAATACCTTGTTGTTTTAATCTTTCGTCTACTTTAGCTTGGGTTGCAATCCCAGCATGGTCCATCCCAGGTAAATACAATACATCTTTCCCCATTAATCGTTGATAACGGCAAATTATATCTTGCAAAGTATTATCCAATGCATGGCCAATATGTAATTTACCAGTTACATTTGGTGGCGGAATAACAATAGTAAATGGATCTTTGCTTTTGTCTCCTGCATGGAAATACCCTTTGGAAATCCAATTTGCATAGCGATCGTTTTCAACAGCTTTTGCATCATATTTTGCAGCTAATTCTTTCATTTTTTTCCTCCTAAAATATAAAAAAGTCCTTTGATCAATCATCAAAGGACGCCAAGGACTAACGCGGTACCACCTTTGTTGGATCAAATCAATTGATCCCCCTTACTTCTCGTAACGTGAGTACACGAGCTATCCTACTGATTGTTTCAGATAACCAACTCCTGGACTACTTCATTGCTTCACTACTTGGTCATGCTTTCACCAACCCATGACTCGCTCGCAAGGCGAATGCAATTACTCCTTCCATTCTTTGTCGTTAGCTAATATAATAACAAAATTTAAGATAAAATCCACAGATTGTTAGCAAACAAGACTAAAAATCGTATAAATAACGCCACTTAGTAACATGATAACTATCGGATTTGCTTTGGGATGAGTATAAAGGTAAATAAAACTAGATATAAATAGCACCATCATCATCCAATTAACATGCATTAGACCAAGGATAGATTGTCCAAATAATGCATTTATACTTAACTCTATCCCACTACCTAAAATCATAGCAATCACACAAGGTTTTAAGTAAGCTAGAACTGTTTGCATAATGGATAAATTACGGTATTTAACATAAACCATAGCAAGTATCAAAACAATAATTAAAGAAGGTAAGATACAGCCCAAAGTCGCAGCAATAGCACCGAGTGTACCTGCCACTTGTTGACCAACAAATGTTGCAGCATTAATGGCAATAGGTCCAGGTGTCATTTGCGAAATTGTCACAAGATTCGTAAATTCATTCGTGCTTAACCAATGATATTGATCAATAACTTGCGCTTGGATAAGTGGCATAGAGGCATAGCCACCGCCAAAAGAAAAAGCACCAATCTTAACAAATGCAATGAATAATTCCCAATAAATCATGTTACTTTCCTCTTGTAACAATAATCCAGTAATGCCAATACAATGGCACTAAAAATTATAACAATCACATTTACTTTTAAAAATACACTCGCAATTAATGCTATTACAAATATAACATTCAAAAACACATTGCGTTGTTTGATTAAGCCAACTAACATTTGCACACTAACAACCACTATCAATGCACACACACCAGCCTGCATACCTTGTAATAACAAAGCTATGATTGGATTATTCTCAAACCACGAATAAACGAATGATATGAACGAAATAATGACAAATGGTGGAAGTATTGTCGCAATGGTTGCTATCATTACACCACTCAATCCTGCCAATTGATACCCTAATACTATTGCACCATTGACAGCAATCGGTCCAGGCGCGCTTTGCGCAATTGCTGTAAGGTCTAACATCTCATTTTCACTTAACCAACCGTATTCATCCACAAACTTTCGTTTCATTAACGAAACAATGACATAACCTCCCCCAAAAGTAAATGCGCTTAAATAGAATGTTGATATAAATAATTTAAGGAACGTAAATGGAACTTTTTTCATAATATCTTTATATGTATATGCGTAAAAAGCGAACAATACGTTCGCTTAAAATAAATCGTTAGTGGATTCATCATTAACCGCATCCAATTTAATGGTAATACGTTGCGTGTTAGCAATGGCTTCATTTAATAAAGTTTCCCAATCAAAACGTGATTCATATTTTTCACATTTATCCATTAGTGGATGGGTAACTGGAGATTTCGGAGTAAAAATTGTGCAGCAATCCTCGTATGGAAGAATACTTGTTTCATACGTATCAATCTTTTTCGCCACATCGATAATTTCTAGTTTATCCATGCATGCACACGGACGAATCACTGGCATACTGATCGTAGAATTGATACATTGCATACTATCTAAAGTTTGAGATGCCACTTGCCCAATGGATTCTCCGGTAACTAAGATTTTACATTGACGTTGCGTTGCAATTTCTTGAGCAATTCTAAACATCATACGACGTAATAACGTAATGCAATAGCTTTCATTAACATTTTGATAAATAGCTAATTGCAATTGAGTAAATGGTACAATGTGTAAATTAATATAACCTTGATACATAGCTAAATGGCCTGCTAACGTTTTTACTTTATCCAACGCTAAATCACTGGTATATGGCGGCGCTGCAAAATGGATTGCTTCCAAAAAAACACCACGTTTCATGGCTAAGTAGGAACATACTGGTGAATCAATACCACCAGATAACATGACCAATCCTTTCCCAGCCACACCTACCGGATACCCACCAGCACCAATTACTTTATCGGCACTTAAATAAGTAAACTCACGGCCAACTTCAACTTTTAACAATAAATCTGGATTATGCACATCTACTTTTAAGTCTGTTTTTTGCAGAATCACTTTGGCAATCGCACGGTTAATGCCATCGCTGTTAGGATTAAATGATTTATCTTGACGATGTGCTGCAACCTTAAAGGTTTTAGCATGACATGATTGAACCAATTCTAGAGCTTTCTCACCCATTGCAATTAAATCAGAAGGTACTTTATAAGCAAAAGACAATGAAGAAATACCAAACACTTTTTGTAAAACTTCCATTACTTGATATCCATCTTCTTCATGCAAATGCACAAAAATGCGATCGTGTGTTTTTTGGAAAGTTAATGAAGGAAAATTAACACAAGTTTTTTTCATGTTTTGCATTAAGCGGTTAACAAAATCTTTTTTATTCTTCCCTTTGGTACTTAATTCACCAAAGCGAACTAAAATATATTCAGCGCGTAGCATATTGTTGATTGACCTCCTTAATAATTTCAATGGCTTTTTGTAATTGTTCCATGCTTACTTCATAAGAAAACGAAAGTCTTAGCGAACCCGTTTGAACAATTTCATTAAATCCCATTGCTTTTAAAACAAAGCTTGCGCCTTGCTTTGATTCACAAGTACTGGTTGCTGAACAATAAATACCTTTGGCATTTAATGCATTCATCAAAACCTGACTCGTTGTGGTAAGACTGGATACATTAAATACAAAAGGTGATCCCTCCTTACTTGAATTAATATGAAACAATGGATCATTAACGAATTGATTGTAGGCATAATCAAATAAAACTTTAGCATGGGCACGATTTTGTTCTTGATTTTCAATAGCTAATCGTAATGTTTTGGCACAGGTTATATTTAAGCATGCATTGCTTGTGCCACCACGTAAACCAAATTCTTGTTGCCCAGCGCTAATTAATGCTGGAATTGCAAAATTATCACGTTTGGCTAATATACCCACGCCCTTCATGCCATGCAACTTATGCATCGAAATTGTTAATGCATCCACCTTATGTATAAAATCAATATTTTCTTTGCCGATTGCTTGCACTGCATCGACATGCAATTTGGCATGGGAATTTTGGCGCACTAAGTCAGCAATTCGATCTATATCAAAGCGCATTCCCGTTTCATTATTAACTGCCATTATTGACACTAATCCAACACTATGATCCAAATGTTTTCTTAAAAAATCCATATCTAACCCTTCCGGAGAAACAGGAATTTCAATAACATTAGTGCCATAGTATTCTTTAACAAACGCAATGCTTTCTTTGACACTGGAATGTTCCACGCTGGAAACTAATATTTTATTGGCACTATTTTCTTTATTTGTTAAAGCAAACCCTTTGATAATCATATTATTGGCTTCACTAGCACCAGAAACAAAGATAATTTCTTCATTCTTAAAACCTAGCATTTGCGCGATTTTGTTGCGGGCCTGCTCCTGAATCTTTTTTAAATTCACTGCAGGCGCATAGAGGGCATCACAATTGGTAAAATTCGACTGAACCAATTGTGCATACGCATCAAACACCTGTGGGTTCACAGGTGTTGTTGCGGCATAATCTAAATAAATTTCATTAGTTTGCACTGGTTGCATTTCCTTTAATTAAACTTTCAAAAGTATTCGGATGTAATTTTTCAATCGTAGCAATCGCTAATTTTAACGCATTGGTATATTCGCCATTGCGGAAACATAATTCTGCGCGGGTCAAATCAGAATCTACATCTTGATAAGTAGAACGGTAACGATTTCCAAAAACAATGGCATTTTCAACCATCACGGCGGTACCCACTACATTATTGACATCATTGTATAAACGATAGATGAAATCATTTGCTTCGTTAATCGTTATGTTTACTTTATTTAAATCAATATTTGTTTTCTTTAATTCACGCTCAATAGAGTAAATATATTCGAATGCTTGATTTACATCTTCTTCATATTTTTCACTAATGTTAGTTAATTTCCGTTCACGAATTTTAACTTGCATTTCGTTAACAACCACTTGCAACTTAAGTAATTGTTTCTTCGCACGGTCTTCATCACTGCGCGCAGTATCCAATTGAGACTTTAATGTTTTTACTTCATCATAATCACTGCTAATGCGTTGCTTTACTTCCTTCATTTGTGTAACCAAACTTGAAGCTGAAACATCGACATTATCTTTGCTTAATTTAATTGTATCAATGCATTCTTGGTAATTTTCTAAATTTATCAAGGCATTGCTTATTATGCCATCTGCATTTTCAATATCGAATTTAACTTTTGCATTATCCAATTGCGCTTTGCATGCACCAACCAATGATTTAAATGAATCATTTAAACTTTCAGTACTGCTTAATAATTGAGACCATTCTTTATACGCGTCATCCTCGTTTTTAATGGATTTAGCTAATTGAACTAAACGGTGTTTATAAGTAGCTAAATGATCTTTAACATTGACACCCTCACCATTTTTTAACGCAATTAAATCTTCACGTAAGCCTGTTCTAATTTCATTTAAATTTTGTTCCACATTTAAATGCTTCATATTAATACCGGTAGCCAATGCCGTATTGTAAGCATTTGAAACCATATCAATATATTGCGGAATTGTTCCAGTCGCTTGCTCCAATAAACTTGGAAGTTCATTAATAATTGCATTTAAATTACCCATGGATTCTTTAATTTCCACCAACTTACTATTGGCTTTTTCATATTCAGCCGCGTAAGTCCAATCTTCAAATGCGCCAAACATTTTTTCAGTTAATGAAATGTTTTTTTCTACATAATCCCAAGAAAATGAAAGCTTTGCACTATTTTCATTAGCAACTTGTTTTAAATGACGAAATTGTTCTTTAAGTTCAACAATTTCAGAACGTTGTTTGGTTTGTTGTTCCAACATTTTATCCAAAGATGCTTCTAAATTACGGAAGGATATATCCCCTTCATCGCACAAATCATTGGCTTGTTCGATATTTTTCATAGCTTCTTTCGTACGAGAAACCATCAATGCATCATCAATACTTAGCATCAATTCATCTAAGTTACGCATGATATTTTGACATTGTTCATATTGTTGTTCAATATCAACTATATCTTTATTATCTTCTGGGTTGATGCGTGCAATGGCTTGCGCCTTGGACAACTTTAATCCTAGCGGTTTTGTTTTTAAATCATTGTAACGTACCAACACGGCATCATATGCTTTATGGGCACTTTTCTTTTTCATACTTTTAACTACTAATAAAACAATAACTAAAACAATCAAAATACCCAAAACAACAAATATCCAAATATTCGAAAATAAGGATTGTATCATTTTCATATTTACTTCATCCTTTCATCTTATACCATTTTACCATCAAAATCTAAATTTCTCTTAGATTCGTACAATATCATCACGTAAATTTTCAGTTGCTAATACTGTAAAATCACCAATTTTAATTTCATTGGATTTATCCAAGGACTTCTCATCATCCCAAATCCAAACTGCACCTAATTCATCCAAACCAAATACCGATTTAGCTTTTTCCAATATTTCAAGACCTTGTTGATAACTGGTTGTAAATAGAATAGTACTCAATCCATCCGCTATTCCACTATCTTCACAAATAATGCTAACTGAACGAAATTCTCTTGGGGGATAGAGGGTGGATGGGTCGATGATATGACCATACGTTAATCCATCTTCACCAATATAGTAGCGTTGATAATCGCCACTCGTCACAATATTTTCATCATTACCAATACTTAATGCGAAAAGTGAATTATTTGGATCACTTGGATTCGCAATACCAACTGTCCATGCTTCCCCATTGCCTTTATCATTAACCAAAGCACTATTGCCTCCGGCATTAATAATAAATCCTTTGTCCATATTTTCTTGGGCATAGGATTGCATTTTTTCAGTAGCAAATCCTTTCGCTATTCCACCCACATCTAAAGATACACACGGATCATCAATATATACTGTTGATGCACTCTCATCAATAATAATATGCTCCCAACCTTGACAAGCATTGGCTAGTTCTAACTCTTGGTTGGTTGGTACTTTACCATATTCATTATTACTATTGTCGATTAATCCTTGTTCACGATAATTATGCCAAACTTTTAGCAACGCTCCACTGGTCACATCAAATTCTCCATCGCTTAAGTCATACAATTGTTTACTTAAATGCAGCATTTCAATTATGTATCGATCCACTTTAACCGGTTCTTTCCCAGCTTGATCATTAATCATTTTTAAATTATTAACACCTTGATAATCATTATATATATCAAAAAGATTGCTCATTTCTTGAAAAATTAAAGCCAAATTATCAAAGGTAACTTGTGCATTTTGTTGATCAATACCATAAGAAGTCATCATCAACACAGTATCAAAGGCGCCAGTATATGTACCATTATATTTCAAGGATGAATTATTTGAATTGCTTTGGTCTTGTTGTTGGCTACAACCAACACTAGATAACATTAAACTCAAGGTTAATAAACTTTTATTCATTTTTTTAAAATTCATTGATTACCTCTTTTTCTTCAATTGCCTTGCAACTTTACGTGAAGCTACAGGTATTTGATACTTCGTACGAGTCACCGCTATATCGACATTACCCGTTGCCAGTTTATCTTGGCTTGTTTGCATTCGCTTTGATTTTGATTGTTTAGAAATGGTTTTCGCATTTTGTTTTGCATTCGTGTTTTTTTGATTTGTTGATTTTTTTACTGTTAATTTCTTAGCTACTTCTTTTGATGCTATTTTATGTTCATCTTTTACAACAGTAGTTTTTTTGATTGCAGAGTCAATTGCTTTAGGTTCACTTACATTACGCGAAACACGTTTTAAGATACGTTTGCCTTCGCGATCAACAGTTTTAACCGCTTTAGTGGCAGGCTTTTTAGCAGTTGATTTTTTCGCAACAGTTTTTTTCACATCGCCATCTATTTTCGTTGCACTGCTGCTTGTTTTCCTTGATTTAGGTGTTTGAGATATTTTCGTAGGTTCAACTTTAACTTCATCTACCTTATCTTCAATAGTTGCTTCACTTACTTTGTTAACATCATTCGTAGTTACTTCAATAGCATCATGACTAACAATAAAAGCTTCATCTTCACCATAAAGACGTGGATTAATATCGATATGGACATTTTCTCTAAAGTAACATAAATAAATATAATGAAAAATTATACTTGATAATCCCAAAGTCACAATAAAAATTGGGTAGGTGTATTTAAAATTATTAAAATCATTTTGAATGGAATATTGGCACATTAACCGATGCCCAGAAATAATCGTATGCTGAGTTAAATAAATGGATAAATAACGCGATACGATTGGATAAGCCAAGCCAAAAGTAAAAACGCATAAAACAAGAGCCAACACACGGTAAAATATATATTGTGAAAAGACACCATCAAAAAAGCTATCCGCTTGATCATTATCAAAATGTATAGATGTGGAGCGTAATTGATAATAATCCAATTTACACGCACCACTTAACCAATACAAGCCAAACGTTAACCAAGTTAACAACGCCCATTTTATCCCTTTAAAAAACCAAGTATACCATTTAGAAGAAAACTGTACGGCAAACCCGCTAATATTTGAATGATTAAATTCATAGTTATCACGCCAATAAAGTAAAATACCAGATAATAAACCAAAAGAAACAAGCGATCCCATATATACCAATGCATTAAGAGCAATTGTTTTTACCATATCCCCCTGATAAGCCGAATTGGGTTGATTTTTAAGATAATCCGTCACTTTAACAAAATCAGTTTTATTTGTATTTAAATCAAATAATTGAATAAAATCATTCCACCAATTTTTTAAAGAAGCATAATCAAATACTGATTTTGTATCAAACACTGTTGGATAATACAAAATAATTATTCCTAAAACACTAATAAAAAATAATGGTGATACATAAACCAATAAAATAGCCAACAAACTGATAACTATTCCTATAACAAGTAAATTAATCTTTTTTTCTTGGACAATGGCAATAATCCATTGCATGCAAAAAGCGATAGCAAAAAAGCTAACAATCCATGAAAAAGCAATATATAAATAATCAAATATAAATTGTCCTATAAATAAAACAGTAGCCAATCCTGCACTTTCATACGAAAAATCAATGGTCAATTGCATACCTTGATTGACCATCACCATATCTTTTGCGAAAGTTAAAAAATTTGAAAGAAAATTAAAAAAATAGGTTAAAAATGCCCAAAAGAACAAGGTTAATGTATTACGTTGCAATCTAACTTTCTTCATTTAAGCACCTCCTTTTTAACCAACCAATTTATTATAAAGAAAACTTTCTTTAGTTACAAGACGCGACTATTTTATTAAAATTTTCACTCAAAGCTAACACCATGATTTGGATAAACTTGATTCCATAAGTTATAAAAGTAATCTAAAGAATAGCTACCATCATTTAGTGTATGTTTATTAAGGTCATTAGGTAAATAATCTCTCAATGGAATTATTTTAAATTTGCTAAAACTATTTTCTATCTGATTAATAAGTGGAATCATATTAATCCGCTTAAATGAATGCTCACCATTTGTCACATCATAGCTGAGTTCAAGACTTAGCATAGCTTCAAGCATGCATTGCATTTTATCTTGTGCACTAATAAAATTACCCAATGAATAAACAACTACTGTTTCGCACCCATTGGGTTGAGTTAAAACTTGCATTGGTTGAATGACATGTGGATGAGTTCCAATGATAACATCAGCACCATAGTCACACATTAATTGTGCTAATTGTAACTGTTGATCATTGGGTTGAATTTGATATTCACTTCCCCAATGAATACTTACCAATTGAATATCACTTAACTCACTTAATTCATTTAAATCATTCACTATAGCTTCCTGATCAATCAAATCAACCAAATAAGAATAATCAGAAGGTAATGTATGCCCATTTAATCCATACGTATAACCAAGAAAACCAACTTTAATTCCATTAATGGTTTTAATGACATAATCAGCATCATTAATGGCTAAATGCACGCCTGTAGTAATGACATCGTAATTGCCGTGAATATAATCATATTCATCCATTAACGCATTTACCCCTTTATCTAAACTATGATTACTACTTAATGCTAACCAATTAAATCCTATCGCAATTAGATCATCAATAATTTGAGTGGGTCCATTAAAATTAGGATAATTGGATAATCCATATGCACTACCCGCAGCCAATGTTTCTAAATTAACGTAGGCGATATCACTTTGCTCTATGTAAGAAATCATTGGCAGATAAAAAAGTTTGAAATCATAATCATCCTCGCCAAGTGTTGCCGCCTTATAAACAGCGCCATGAATCAAATTATCCCCCACTGCAACCAGTTTTAAATTAATATTCGTTTGCGGAGCAAACGAAACGATTGGTTCATTACTTAATTGAATTGTTGAGCTCGGCAATGGCTCTTTATAATCTGTACACGCACTCAACATAAGTGCTATTAAAATTAAAACTATCTTTGTCATACTACAATTATATAAAAAATAAGTGGACACAGTGAATTAAGGGGAGTATCACGTGACCACTTATTCTAAAACAACGTTTTAAAGAGGGATTTTATGAAGATTGTAAGCTTTTAATTATGTCTTTCTTTAGCTTACGAGAACAGTATATAAATCTTGTGTGTGTTAGATATGTAACAATTTAAAGAAATTATGTGAAAAAAAGATATTCATATTGAATACCTTTAATTTTTAATTAATTATTAGGCTTACCCAATAA
>Elaine_p2__coassemble_1043_pt1 | contig 16635 bp, 18 predicted proteins | sample Elaine_p2__metabat2_high_PE_023 | metagenome-assembled genome bin Elaine_p2 | reverse complement strand
AAACATTACTGAGTAGCGCTGAAATAGATCTAAACCAGCAATATATTTAATTAATAAATCCATAATGACTAAATAAATCATTAAGGTTGTGCATAAAAGCACATCTTTATTCCACTTAATTTTAACCATGCACTCTATTGTACAAAAAAATAGCTAAAAAGAGTAAACATCGTCATGTTATATTCCCCATAATTTGCATAAAAAGCGGTATCATAGTTATATAACCAAGTAAGGAGGAACTAGACAAATGATTATTCAATCAAAACGCGTTTGGGTTGGATCACAATTTAGCCCAATGCAAATTGAAGTAAACGATGGAAAAATTACCGCTTTTTATGCTTATGGAGAAAAAAGCTGTGACGCAGATTATGGAGATCAACGTATAGTACCGGGATTTATTGATGTGCATACCCATGGTGCTTATGGATTTGATACCAATGATGCAAATCCCGAAGGATTACGTAATTGGATGCGTAACATTACTGAGGAAGGTGTAACTGGTATTTGTCCAACAACAATTACCCAAAGCCATGAAGTATTAAGCAACGCGGTTAAAAATGTTGCTAATGTAGTTAAAGAAGGTTATGAAGGTGCTGAAATTTTAGGTATTCACTTCGAAGGACCTTACTTAGATATGGTTAAAAAAGGTGCCCAACCCGAACAATATATTGTTAAAGGTACTATTGAAGAGTTTAAACAATATCAAGATGATGCTAATGGATTAATTAAAATTGTGACAATGGCATGTGAACATGATGACAATTTTGAATTAACGCGTTATTTAGCAAATACCGGTGTACGTGTTTCCATGGGACATTCCGCTTCCGATTATAATACCGCTTTATTGGCAGTAGCCAATGGTGCAGCCGGTTTAACACATACCCACAATGGCATGAGTAATTACACGCACCGTGGTGGTGATGGCGGATTAGTCAATGTGGCTTTACGTTTCAAAGATACGTTTGCTGAAATCATTTGTGATGGTCATCACGTATCTTGGGCAGCATTAAATACATTCTTTACTTGCAAAGCCAACGGAACGGGAATTATTGTAACTGACTCATTGTTAGCGAAAGGTTTACCAACAGGTACACACTTTATGTTCGGTGGCAATGAAACAGAAATTTGGGAAGATGGTACAGCTCACGTTTGTGCCACTCAAGGCTTAGCTGGTTCAACATTAAAAGTTAATCAAGGATTACGTAATTTAGTGGAATATGCCAATGTACCATTTGATGTAGCATTGGATGCATGTACATATAATCCTGCCCGTTACTTAGGTGTGGATGATCGCAAAGGTCGTTTACATGTAGGATACGATGCCGATATCGTTGTCTTAGCTGACAATTATGATGTTGTGCAAACTTATGCAAAAGGGATTGCACAAAAATAATTAATCTTATCAAAAGAATTTCCAGTATAACTGGGAATTCTTTTTTTAAATTTATAATTAGATGATTATCTAATATTGACATTAGATTATTAGAGTATATAATCAAGATTGTTAGATTGATATCTAATTAGGAGATTTGATTATGTACAAACAAATAATTAGTAACAAAAATTTTATGACATTGCAAATTGCTAACGCTGTGAATCGTTTAGGTGATTCATTGGATGCCATTGCATTATCATGGCTAGTTTATCAAATTAGCCAAAGTGCCAGTAGCAGTGCAATTAATTTTGCCATTAACTATTTACCAACAGTTTTATTGCAACCGTTAATGGGCGCTTATGTGGCAAAGTTAAACAAACAAAAAGTAATGGTAATATCCGATTTTATTAGAGGATGTGTTGTTGCTTTTCTAGCGTTAAATGTCGTTAATGGCACAGTAAATACAGTAATGATTTATGCATGTACATTTATGTTATCGTTAGTTGAAACATTACGTTTACCAGCATCCAATGCCATAATTCCATTTATAATCAATTCCAACGATTACAGTGTTGCTTTACCATTATCAGGAACTGTGAACAGAGTATGTGAATTAATTGGAGCGGCCGTTGGTGGAATTATCGTTTCGTTTGTTGGTGTATCAATGGCTATACTCATTGATGCTGCATCATTTTTTATCAGTGGTTTATGTATAGCTTTAATGAAAGTCAATGAAACAATTAGTGATAGCGTACAAAATGCATCCTTTAAACAAAACTTTAAAGAAGGCATTCATTACGTACTGAACAGTAAATTTATCTTAATTCTTACGCTAATGGCTGCATTTGCCAATCTAATGCTCGTTCCATTAAATGCATTAGAATCTGCATTTATTAGTATTTATTATCATGGTAATGCAATATTTTTATCCATTATGAGTATCTGTGTCACAGTGGGCAGTTTAATTGGTGGACTTATTTATCCTTTGATTAAAGGTAAACTTTCCAATAAATTCTTATGTTTAAGTATATTTGCTGTTTGTGGATTCTATTATATTGCCTTAGTAGCTTCTGGCTTGTTGGTTCAACCATTAATATATATCGGTGTGGGATTATCCAGCATTATTTGTGGATTAGTAGTTGCTGCCGCAAGTTGTCATTTATCAGTGCTAATTATGGAAAATACAGACGCCAATTATTTATCTCGAGTGGGTGCATTAAATAATGCAATGGGCACAGCATTTATGCCGTTAGGTTCATTTATCATTGCCATTATTGCCAAGTATGTAAATGTCGTCACACTCTTTACAAGTTTTGGTATAATGACTCTAGTCATCAGTATCTTGGCTTATTTTAGTCATCACTTGGAGTTATTAAATGAATAAAATTAGTTATTATAATCATCCCTTATATGTCAATGAAGCATTATATTTATTATCTTACTTTGCTAATGATGAAAATATCACCTTGGATGCCCCTAAGTTTGTACGTGCTAATTGTGATGCGCATGCCTATATCGATTCCTTAATGGCATTAAAACAAACGGTGCATTTAAAAAGTTTAGCGTATTTTAAGTACAACGCTCCCACACAATTAAGCATTGGTTATTGTTTGTTTTGTTTTCTTTCAGCCTTTGAGTTACAAGAAAGTAATGCCAAAGAAAAATTAGCGAAAACAATTGATACATCAATACATGGTAATGTAAGTGATATATCCTTTACCAACTGTTTAGAAATCTATCCGGGGAATGAAGTTAAGTTTATCGATAAATTTTTATCATTAAATATATCCAATGATTTTAAAGTCGAACTATTAAAACATTTACTTCATCCCCAAGCCACCTTGGATCTTATTTGGGAAGATATCAATGCATTAATTCCTTATTTAAAAAAGATATATCAACACTACAATACACAGGATCAATTAACGTATTATACAAAAGATAAAATTAATAACTTGGTTGGTTCTACCTATCAAAATAAAAGTGGGGAATGTGTTGTTATACCAAGTCTAACCCATCCTACCCGTCTTGCATTAAATATAGGTGATGAAAATCCAAGAAAACAAAATCCAATTACTTTCCTTGTAGGAGTACTCTTGGATAATGAAAAAATCGAAGATTCCAGTTATCAAAATGACGATATGGAGCAAAAGTTGAGTTACTTTTTAAAAGCAATCAACGATCCTTCAAAAATGAAAATCATCGATTTATTAAAACATAAAGATATGTACGGCGCCCAAATTGCGCAATCCTTAAATTTAACCACACCGACCGTATCCCATCACATGGATACCTTGTTAAATTCCGGAATAGTAAGCGCCTGCAAAGAAAATAATCGCATGAATTATCGCTACAATAAAGATAAGTGCAACGAATTAATGACTTATTTAAAAGATAAACTGAGTTAAAAAAAGCATTGGATTTTCAGTATCCTATGCTTTTTATGTTAATGAAATAATCCAACGCTTTAATAATTGCGTGAAACGAACAAATTGATTTTGTATTGTTTCTGGTACCAAATGAAATAACGATGTCACAAAATAATCTAATATCGATACAAATGGTTCCAACAAAAATAAACCCATAAACAATACAATTAATAACATAACAATAAACGCAATAAATTCTTTCTTACGTATAGATAATACCATCCAAACAATTCCAATAATCGCAAATAAGCATCCCATAACTAACGCAAGAAACATAACGATGGCTTCACGAAATGGGTATTGATTCATTAAGTCTAAACTCAAATCATAATATTCGAAAACTGCATGCGAAAAAACAGCAAAGCAAATCGACTCTACCACCATTAAAATAATATTGGATTTTCTAAAAAATATTTCCTTTTTCATAAACAACAAAAAAGAGCTTAACAGCTCTTTTCCCATTTTACAAGAACTACCCTGTAACTTTTTGTGTACGAAGAACTTCTTCGATTGTTTTGATAGCTTCTTCTTCGTCGTCACCTTCGCAAGTGATTTCAATTTCAGAATTGGTAGGGATACCTAATGACATAACACCCATGATAGATTTCATATTTACTGTACGTCCATTATAAGCAACTTTAACTTCACATTTAAATTTGCTTGCAGCATTAACTGCTACTGTTGCTGGACGAGCATGTAAACCAACTGGGTCAATCACTGTAACCTTTACTTGTTGCATACTTAAAAATTCCTCCTTGAATATAAAGAAATATTACCACAACTAAAGCGGCTACACAATAAAAATGTACTTCCTAATGTGGTTTGTATCAACAAAAGTTCCTTTTACTTGGCATTGAATTACATATGAATATTTATCATTACTTATGATATTTACGGTTGTTTTGAATCATATACATTCGATATATTTGTTCTATAACTAATAATCGAGTCATTGTGTGTAAAAAAGTACATTCACTTAAACTCCAGCGTACATTGGCTCTATCTATTATAGCTTGTCCATAACCATAAGAGCCTGCAATTACAAAACGTAACCGTCCTTTATAATTCATATTGGCTGTTTCCAACCATGTTACTAACGTTTCACTTTTAACTTGTTTGCCATGTAAATCCACTAAGACAACAAAATCATCATTACTAATTTTATCCAATAGTCTTATCGCTTCTTCATCCTTAGCTTGTTCAATACTTGCCAGATCATCTTCATTTTTAACAATACTAGCTGTTACTTCTTTAACAGTAAAACTTTTATCAATATGGCGAATCTTATCGCAATAATCATCGATAAGTTTTGCTAATGGTTTTTCTTTAATTTTGCCAACACATATTAACTCACTCATCTTACTAACTCCAAAGATACACTATTGGATTCATTATTACGAATATAAGTAATGCTTATACTGGATTGATCATCATTAACATATAATGCTTTACGATAATCCGCTAATGAATTTATTGATTTATTACCAATTGAAGTAATGACATCCCCAACTTGCAATCCAACCAAAGAGCCACTAAGTTGTTCATTGACGCCAGTAACATACATTCCTTGATTCATATCCAAATCAATTCCTAAATAAGAGCGCTGATAAGTAGTTAATGATGCAATATCAATGACATTAATACCTAATAATGCTCGAGTAACTGAACCTTTTTCTTTTAATTGATGCCCGATAACCAACGCTTCATCACTTGGAATCGCAACACTTAATGAACCCGCACTTAAACCTAATGTATTTGCGAGTCGAGAAGACGCAATACCAACCAATTCACCTTTTAAATTAATCATGGCACCACCCGTATTAAATGTACTTACATTAGCATCACTTTGCACCGTCAATACTTGCCAATCGTTGATTTCATCTCCATTTAAATCCATATCAATCATCGTTGCAACATGACTAATAATTCCTAATGCTGCATTATTTGAAATATTTAACGGCGAAGAACCAATCACAGCGACAAACTGACCTAACTTTAAAGATTGGGATGAACTAATGTCGATCACAGGAACATTAAAATCAACACTTGCTTGAACCAAACCCAAATCACTGGCAGTATCACTGCCTAAAATATTAGCAGATAAAGTTTGCCCATTGGCAAATAAAACTTCCACTGTTTCTGCATTATTAATTATGGCTGCATTGGTAATAATATCCACTAATCCTTCACTTTGATTCACAATCACACCAGATCCATAACTGTAAATCCCTTGCTTATTCGTTTTTATTGCAACAACAGATTTACTTGCTTTTTCAATTGCTTGTGATAATTCACTGCTAAATTCAGTAATATTGGTATTAATGACATTGGTTTCAACGGAAGAACCATTGGTTTGATTTTGATAAAGATTAAACACAAATCCTACCAAACCAATATTAATCATTAATGAGATAATAATTGCAAATTTATAAAACTTACGCATTAGCTCCTCCTTCCATAATTTCATCTTGTTTTAATACAGTAATGGGTATATTCCATCCTTTATCATTTAAATAATCATGATTAACTTGATACGCCAATAATGCATTATTGGCTTGTTGCGATATATGGGCTAAATAAATCTGTTGAGTATTATTACCAACCATCTGACTTAAATAATACGCACAATCCTGGTTATTTAAATGCCCACTATCCCCTAATATTCTTGATTTTAAGACATACGGACGATTGGTTGCCATTAGTAAATCTATATCATGATTACTTTCAATAATATAATATGTACAATTCTTACCAATATCTAATACCGATGTAGGAATATACCCTGTATCGGTACAATAAAATACTTTTTCTGCATCATTTTCAATTAAATACCCACATGTATTGGGTGCATCGTGACTTAATGCAAACGGGGTAATCGTTAATTGATTAATCTTGAATGATTCCATATTATTACAACAATAATCCGGTTTTAATTGTGCATCCAATGCATAGCTGCAAATATCTTTAAAATAATTTTTACATTTAATATGATCGCTATGCCCATGAGTTAATAGTAAGCCATCAATTGTATCAATATGATACAAACTTCTTGCTTTTCTAATCATTTTAATCCCCATACCACAATCCAACATTATTGAAGTATTTTGATCTTGTATAAAAAAACAATTCCCTTTAGAACCTGAACCGACGCTAATAATTTTCATAGTTAATATTTTACAACATATTTATTGAAACCCTAATTAAATGCAAAAAGTTGCAATGGGGTTCCATTACAACTTTTATATTTCTTTTAACACTACCAATCAAGTCCATCACAATTAAGGTAATCACAAGCATTACCTGCTACACCATTAACCCATACCCCCAAATGGACGTGAGGTCCAGTTGTTTTACCTGTCGTACCAATTTGACCAATAATGTCACCTTTTTCTACAACTTGTCCAACCGTTACAAATGGTGGCACATTCATGTGATTGTATTGACTCTTTAAACCATTATTATGGTTAATTAAACACCAGTTACCACGAACAGAGTCATAACCAACATATTCAACAACCCCATTATCCACTGCATAAATATTACCGTAGCGATTATAGAAATTTTGAATATCTGTACCATTATGTCCATAATATCCTGGATGTACAGGGTCCCAGTTTACGCGTGAACTAATTCTAGGTACATCCACTGGCCAACGCCATGTACCCGTACCAATACCAGGAATAACTTTTGTTCCTTGACGAATAATAGCTTGTTGTGGCATCGTTACCGTTTGTGAACTTAATTCTACTGCATCCACAACTTGTCCATTAACCCAGTTTTCTAAACGCAATACATTACGTGAACCATCCATTGCTTCTTGTTGCACAATCGATTCACCCACCCTTACTGTTTCATCTTCGACATAAATCGGAGAATCTGGGTAAACAATTTCATTAGTTAATGTTTCTTTTTGTACAACTACATCAATTGGTGAATTTAACCATGTAACAATTAAATCAGTTCCTGGAACTAACGATTGATCCACGTTTTTAATTGTTTCAGAATTTAAAATACGTAACCGTTCACTATCCAATCCATAACGAGATGCAAGCGCATATATGGACTCATACGGTTGAACTTGTGTATATTCTATTTCAGATTCAGTCCCATATTTTAAATAATAAAATACTTGATCATACCGAGTCATTATTTCATCAACATATGCATAGGCTTTTCGCATTGTTATATCTTGAACAATATCAATATCTACATTTTGACTACCATATTCATTCAATGACTCATGACTCCCACCCGTTCTAAGTAATTCAAGATCTGAGCCAACAAACAATCCTAAATAATCCATTAACGCTTCGTTATAGATGGATTCATCTTGTACATAAATGGTTGCATAAGTTCCATTTTCATCACTAAAATCAATCGCATTGGTAGTAATCATGTAATCATTAACATCCGCCAAATAAGCGACTAATTCATCATCTTTGTCTTCATAATATAAAAATGATGGTTCAGGTGCGACTGTAATCCGTTTCCCAAAGACGACACTTGAGTTGGGAAAATTTTCCGAATACTCATTTTTATAAACTGAATTCAATAAAGCTTGTACTTTATTGTAATCATGAATATAACCAACCAATTCATCGTCAACAGCTACTTTAAATACTGTATGCGTAGATAAATCTTTCTTAATTACTGCTTGATCAATAACAGTTGTAATATTTAATTCCAAAGCGGCCACTTCATGATTAAAAATACTACTTTGGTTTAATATAATGGTTAAACCCAAACTAGCCATGGCACATAGGATTATTAATACAAATGAGCGATGTTGTTTCATAGACTTCCTTATTGTTCTTGGTTATTTTCCAAGTTATATACGCCAGAAAAGTTCCCATTAAAAGCCAATTTAACAGTGCGTGTTGCACCATTACGATGTTTCGCAATATTAACTTCAATAACTTCATTTCCACCATTGGCAATGGATGCTTCTTTGGCTTCTTTATTGTAATATGCATCCCGATATAACAACATGATAACGTCCGCATCTTGTTCGATTGCTCCCGATTCACGTAAATCTGACATCATTGGACGTTTATCATCCCTAGCTTCCACACCCCGGCTTAATTGCGATAATGCAATAATCGGAACATTTAATTCACGGGCTAATGCTTTTAAGTTACGGCTAATTTCACTGACTTCCTGTTGCCGATTATCGCCAGCACGACCATTACCGCGAATCAATTGAATATAGTCGATTAAAATACAATCTAACCCATGATCATTGCGTAATTTACGACATTTAACAGCAATTTCAGATACAGTTACCCCAGGAGTATCATCAAAGAACAAGGGCGCTTCTTTGACATTAGCTGCTGCTTCATGCAACGCATTCCATTCTTCCCCATTTAAGTAGCCATTACGTAAATGATCACTTGGAACATTACTTTTAAACGATAAAATACGATTCATTAATTGGGTACTTGGCATTTCCAAACTGAAGAAAGCTACTTTAGAACCATTTAGTGCCATATTGGCAGCAATATCCACTGCGACCGCAGATTTTCCTACAGAAGGACGGGCAGCCAATATAATTAAATCTCCACGTTGAAACCCATGGGTAATGCGATCAATATCATTATAGAAACATTTAACACCCGTAATATTACTTTTGTTATCTGCCATTTGACTGATTTTATCCAATACCGCATTCACAACGAACGTAGATGATTGAAATTCTCCACTCTTTCGATTTCGTGTGACATTCAGAATAGATTCTTCACTTTGACTTAAAAAGCTAGCCACATCAATGGCACCACTCATTGCATTTTGTTTAATGCTATCGCACGCTTGGATAAGAGAGCGCATTTGATGTTTTTCTTTTAAAATATCAATGTATGATTGAACATTCATACTGGAAATGGAATAATCACAACATTGATATATATAGTCAATTCCACCCACAGTGGTTAATTGATTCTGATCACGTAATGTATCAATAACAATGGATGAATCCACTTGCTTATTCGCATTTACCAAGGCATAAATGCAATTAAATACAGTTGCATTTGCAGGATTATGGAAATCTTGATCGTTTAATCCAGATTGCACAGCAAAATTGGCCACTTGACCATCCACCATCATATTCCCTAGTAGGGCCATTTCTGTTTCATAACTTGCTGGCATTTCCATAAATCATTTCTCCTTACTTAAGCTTGTTTTGGTGTAACACTTACGACGATTTCACCAATGACACCTTTATATAATTCCACATGGTATCGCGTAATACCAAAAGCTGTAATACCTGTTTTTTCAACAAACTTTTTCTTATCAACCACAATGTTATGTTTATCTTTTAAAGCTTGCACAACATGTTTAGTACTGATAGAGCCACACATACGTCCTTGCGCACCGGCTTTTTCTTTAAATTCTAATTTAATAGATTTTAATTGTTCTTGCACTTGCAATGCCAATTGCTTTAATTCTTCTTGGCGTTTTGCTTCATCCGCTTCTTGTTGCGCCAATACTTTGGCACTGGTTTGAGTATAAGCAACCGCAAAACCACGGGCAATTAAGAAATTACGAGCATAACCATCCGCAACTTCTACAATCGCATCTTTTTTACCCACTTTGGGTGTATCTTTTAATAAAATTACTTTCATGCATTTACCTCATTTATTCTTCGTTCAATGGCTTCCACTAATTCTTGGCGAAGCTGTACCATATTAACATCACTTCGTTGACTTGCAGCCGCTGTTCGGTGTCCGCCACCTTTTAAATCTTCCATAATCACTTGCACATTAACTTCGCCACCACTTCGCGCACTAATACCAATTTGTTTATCATCCAATTTTGCCATAACAAAGACTGCCTTGGCATTATCGATATCCATTAAGTCATCCGCAATTTGACTCATAAAGCTACGCGTGGTAACAATGTCTTGCATTATTAAATAATAGCCTGGGAACAATTGCACCGTTTGATTCAACCAATTAATCTTAGCTTCAAATTCTTTGTAAGAATCCTTTAATAATTGATCCACTAATACAGAATCAGCCCGTAAATCCAATAATTTACTTGCCGCATCAAACGTTCGTTGCCCACTACGATTTTTAAAGCGTTGTGTATCAACAATAATACCTGCATACATAATGGTCGCGACCATACTGTCAACTTGTATTTGATGACCCATATACGAGAAAAATTCAGTTACCATTTCACTGGTTGACGAGCAACCTGGTTCAATATAAACCATCATTGGTTGGATAATTAAATCTTCTGGTCGTCGATGATGATCGATAATAATTACTTTATTGGCTTGTTTTACCATATTAGCTGCATTACATTGCATCATCGAGTTATGATCCGTCATAATCACTAACGTATCTTTCTCCAATTCATTAATGGCTTGACTTTCAGTTATAAAATGGAATTGTTCATCAAAATAAGCTTGATTATCTTCTATAAATGCATTCACTTTACTTTCAATTCCACCGCTTTTTAAAACAATGGAATTACGTTTATTTAAACTATTGGCAATACTACTTAAACCTAACAAAGCACCAACGCAATCAAAATCAGCTTCTTTATGACCAACAAGAATTACATTGGAACAACGTGAAATCATATCACGTAATGCATGCGCCATTACTCGTGCACGTACTCGTGATCGTTTTTCACTGGCTTCACTGTTACCCCCAAAGAAAATAACATCTTTTCCGTCTTGTTTAATGGCCACTTGGTCCCCTCCCCGTGATTGGGCTAATTCCATGCCATTGACAACGTAATCATCCAATAACGATAGATCATTGCTACCATAAGCAAAGGACATACTTAATGTGATCATTAAGTCTAATTCTAACGCTTGTTCTCTTACTTGTTTAAGTATAGAAAATCGGTCATTATCGGCCATCTTACGATAACTTCGGTAATTCATTATTAAATAGTAACGATCATTTCGAATACGTTTACACACTATTTGATGTTGTTTGCACCAATTGATAATACCCGTACGTATTGTACCATTAACTTGTGCTGCTACGTATTCATCTTCATAACGCGTGGATTCATCGAAGTTATCGATATTAATCATCCCAACAACCGGTTGTTCAAAGGTACTCTTATCTTTAAAAATAACTTCATTGGTTTCATCTTTTAAAAACAAAACTTGTCCATCACGACTCTTTTCAATAATAAAGAAATGTTCATCCAAATTAACAACTACTGAGTCAGAATCCCCTTTTAACAGTTCATCCACTTCAGGTAACCATTCCAACAATTTATGCCCTATACGATTACCATAACCTTGTTGTTCTAAGTAATCACTCATCCAAGTTATTACATAAAAATCATCATAGAATATAATACCTGTCTTTGCATTATGCAATGCTTCCAAATAACTTGGTGCTACCGTTTCTTCAATGGCATTTAATTTATGCGTAATTCCACTTTTAGCTGTTCTAAAAAAAACAATAATGACTCCAATTTGCACAACTAAAAACAATCCTGCTAACAATTGAACTTTATGCCCAACAAAAAAATTCATCAACAATAAAGCCACTTGTAAAACAATTAACGCTATAATTACGCCATTTCTAACCTTTTGCTTATCCATATCGTTTATTTTAAAACATTTTCGAAAAAATCACTAGTTATATACATGAATCCTAAACACCCAAATAAAACAAAACTCATTGGCATCAATAGAATTAGGAAAAACCAAGCAATCCATTTAAATTGCCTGCGTTGTTTTCTTTTCAGATAATCACCAATGCCACGCATACCATAAAAAGTCAAAATACCACATGCAATCATGCCTATCACAGAAATTACGGAATATACCGTTAAATTACTTCTGAATTTATTCGCAAATAAAAATCCAATTAATCCAGCCATTAATACATAACCAACCCATTTACTTGGCTTAACTTTACGTATCATTTGCTTTGGATTAATCCACTTAAGGCGTAACATAATTAGTTGTCCCAATAAATAGGAAACACATCCTGTTAAAAAAGCATCCAAAACAATAGCAAACACCATACAAACAGGCATTATCATTAATAAATCTTGATACGAAAACACTTGACTAACAAACGCAATTTCGCTCATCATCTTTGCCATTGTTTCCACTTCTAACGTAAAGTTAAATCCAAACAAATTTGCAAAAACAAAAAACATCATAAAATTTGCAATTAATAACACGATGAATAGTCCTGCAAATTGCATCGCTTTGGATTGATTGGCTTTCATTAATAATGCACATACATAGCCGCCTAAAAATCCTGCCGCTAAATAAAATACACTGGTGAAATTACCTAAAATAAATCCAATCAAATATCCCGTAATAACAACCCAAAATCCCATTTTGGCATTGTATTTAACGGTATATAGCATGCTTGGTAATGGGGATAAAAAGATTAAATATACTTCCAATAAAGCCCCCGTTAATTGATTCAATAAATAAAACAGTCCCATAAATGCAACACACATTGCACCTGAAACGATTGGTCTGACATCATTTCTCATACTCATTGCTCCATCAAAAAACCTTCCACAAAGGTGGAAGGTAACATAATTAGTCGGCTACGTAAGGTAATAAAGCCATTTCACGTGCACGTTTGATTGCAACTGCTAATTCTCTTTGGTATTTAGCACTTGTACCAGTTACACGACGTGGGATAATTTTACCATTAGGTGCGATGAATTTTTTTAATAATTCAACGTCTTTGTAATCGATATATTTAATATTATTTTTTGTAAAATAACAAACTTTTTTACGTCCGATTCTTTGTTTTTTAAAAGCCATGAACTTTCTCCTTTCAACCATTAAAATGGTAAGTCATCACTGCTTATATCCAATGATGGCCCATTTGCTAAATCCCCGAAATCGCCCATTGGTTGGTTCATAGGATTGCTCATTACCGGATTATTCATTGCCGGTTGATAGCCATTATTGACAAAATTATTTGCAGTGGTTTGGTTATTCGTTGGACCAGGTCCAATTAATGTAACACGGTCACACGTAACTTCTGTCGTGTAAACCTTTCTGCCATCGGCACCATCATAGCTGCCTGTCGTTATGTGACCTTCAACACCCACAATACGACCTTTGCTTGCATAAGATGATAAATAATCCGCACTTTGACGCCATGCTACGCACGTAATAAAGTCCGCATTATTGCTACCGTCCGCATTTTTACTACCCACACGATCACAAGCCAAAGTAAATCGCGCTACCGATAAACCATTCGGTGTTTTACGCAATTCAATATCGCGGACCAAACGTCCGACTAAAACTACTTTATTAATCATGAAGGCCTCCTATTTTTGATCCTACGCTTGATCAACAGTGATCATATGGCGTACGATGTTTTTGTTGATACGTGTTAAACGATCAAATTCTGCTACGCATGCATTATCTGCTGCAAATTTAATAACTGCATAGTAACCTTTTTTCATGTGATCAATAGGGTACGCCAAATCTTTCATTCCCCATTCATCCACATTAGAAATGCTACCACCATTAGATGTGATTACTTCTTGTAATCCGTTTAAAGCTACTTTGCGTGCTTCATCATCTAAATTTGCATTGATAATAACCATTACTTCATATTTTTTCATGTATATTATCCTCCTTCCGGTTTAACAGGTTATTCTCATAAATAACCAAGGAGCTAATCGCTCGCTATTTATGATAACAAACAAATCTGTCCATCACAACGATTATTTTAACATTTACTCATTTTTTAAAAAGATCATACCCACATTGGATATGATCTGCATGAATTATTTAGTTAATAATGCTGCTGCTTCTTTATCTACGATTACAGTAACATCGTTATGTTTTTGTAAGATAGAAGCTGGGCAATCTTCACTGATTTCACCTTCAACCATTGCTTTAATAGCTTCAGCCTTATTGCTACCATTGGCAACTAATAAAATCTTACCCGCTTTCATAATCGTAGCAATACCCATAGTAATGGCATGTGTAGGCACTTCTTCACCAAGCGGATCAAAGAAACGGGCATTATCTTTACGTGTTTTTTCTTTTAATTCAACAATATGTGTTAATGTATCAAAGCTTGTTCCTGGTTCGTTAAAACCAATATGACCATTCGCTCCAATACCTAACAATTGAATATCCACATGATAATCATCCATGGCTTTTTCATAATCTGCACATGCTTTTTCTAAATCATCTGTATCCCCTAAAGGTACGTGTGTATTTTCTTCAGGAATACCAATACCATCAAATAAATTAGTATGCATGAATGAATAATAAGATTCACTGTGGCTCTTTGGTAAACCAACATATTCATCCAAATTGAATGTTGTTACTTTACTGTAATCACGACCTGTAGTTTCGTGATCTTTAATCATATTTTTGTAAAGCCCAATTGGTGAAGACCCCGTAGCTAAACCCAAAACAGGATTTTCTTTACTGTCCAATACTTCCTTCATTACTTTGAATGCTTCATCACTAATTTGATCATAATTGTCAACAACGATAACTTTCATTTAATAAAACCTCCTGATTATTGCTGTTTGAACAACGTTAATTAACGTTTCTTGCTTCGTCCAAAGATAGTTTAGAGCTCTGTCTGCAAGCGTGATGTTCAATCAAACGATTTCGACTGTTCAATTCCGTATGTTTGATTGGTAATACCGAATACGCTTCGGATATTAATACTAGAAGAATGTGTAACGCGTTTTAGCTGTCCATACTTGATTTGCTGCTAAGCAAATTGTATTTTCACGATTTTTAAATTCTATCAATTCATTATTATCTAAATCACCATGTCCATACCACGGTTCAATGCACAATAAGTTTGCAGTTCCGGGTGTCCAAAATGCCAAATGATCAAAACCTTCAACATCCACTTTAACCCCATGATAACCATCACTTAATTTTACCCAGTTACTATTGACTGATTTAAACAATACCGTAGGTGCTTTCATAAAAATATCATGACTTAAAGCAATCCGATTACCATCAATGGTATATTCACCAATTAAACTGGATTGGTGTTCATCTTTTTCGAATTCAATATAATAATCACTGTAAGCTTTGGAATCATCCAATGGGCATTTAAATGCTGGGTGTAATCCAAATTGAAACGGCATCAAATGTTGCTCATGATTAATCACTTTATAATCAACCACGATTCCATCATTGTCCAACGTATAGCATACTTGCAATTCAAAACGATAAGGGTATAAAGCCAATGTGTCTTTATCTGCTTTTTTTACAAAGGTAATACTATCTTCACTTTGATGCATTACATCAAAGTGAGCATGACGAACAACACCATGATTGGCCATATGATAGATCGTACCATTGATTAATTGCTCTTTACTGCTCGTATTACTAATCATTGGAAATAAAATTGGATTTTGTTGGCTCCATCCATTGACTCCATCATGGATATATTCATAGCCATAATGTTTACTTTTAACACTATGGATTTGCGCGCTTTCATTGATAAAGTTAACTTCTAAACAATCATTATGCAATGTAATCATTGTAATTTCCTTTCTATGTTAGTACTTAACATACTTATTGTAACACTTACAACAAATCTATCTCGTTAATAATTTATCAGTTAGTTAGGAAATTAATTAACTGCTTTTTCAATTGCTACAATTCGTTGATACATTCCAGGATGATCATATTCTAACCATTCCACAAGTGGATGAGGATTAACATTAATGAGTTCATCACTACTTAATTGTTTAAAAGTCGCAATCAACGCTTCGCCATACCCATTAGCAACCGCGTTGCGATCCGCTTCATATTCTTCACGACGCGTAACATTTATATTAAAAATATTAAATAAAGCCATAAATGGTTTAAATAGAGTTAAATAAATCATA
>Elaine_p2__coassemble_1025_pt1 | contig 16859 bp, 15 predicted proteins | sample Elaine_p2__metabat2_high_PE_023 | metagenome-assembled genome bin Elaine_p2 | reverse complement strand
CCCCATTGTAGGCAGTGAGGAACAGGCCAGGGATTTGATTACTTATATTAAAAATGTAAGTAAAATTTATATTTGGCATGAAAAAAGATATGACTACATTTTAAAGTCATATCTTTTTTTACTATTGAGCAAGTTCACTTGCTTTAATATTTAATTCATGAACATTCATATTGCCTAAATCACCACTTCGATCAATAAATCCTTTAGTATGCAGATAATGTTCGGATTTTTCTGAATATGGTTTATCTAAGAAACTATTGTAAATATCAATGACAACTGATGATTTGTGGGCACAACGTCGTTCACTCGCTTCATCAGCTTTGTATAAGTTTTGGATCCTTGCTTGTTTAACTGCTTCCATACGTGGGGCAGGGAATTTTGGTTGACCACCACCAGCAATGCATCCTCCTGGACACGCCATAACTTCGATAAAATCAATTTGTTGATCTTGATTTACTTTTAAATGTTCAAAGAAATTACGAGCAATAGCAGTACCTTGAATGACTGTAACGTTGATTGTTTTAACTTTTAAATCAATTTCAGCTTGTTTAATAGCAGTTAATCCGCGTACAGGCTCTAATTTATAGAAATCCGATGGAGCTTCCACACCATTAATTAAGTAGTACGCTGTACGCAAGGTTGCTTCGGTGACACCACCAGTGTTTCCAAAGATAATTCCGGCACCGCTACCTTTTGGCAAGAATAAATCAAATTCACTATTATCAATCATTTCCCATGTTATATTTTTAGCTTGAACCCATTCGGCTAATTCACGGACAGTAATTGTGTAATCAATGTCATTTTTACCCACTTCATTGGCCCACGTTTCTTCACGGTCTTGTTCAAATTTTTTCGCAGTGCATGGTGTCACAGAAATAACAACAATATTATTTGGATCTAAGTTTTCTTTTTTAGCAAAATAAGTTTTAACTAATGTACCCATCATTGCGATAGGGGATTTACATGTGGATAAATTATCAGTAAATTCGGGATAAAAGGTTTCAGCAAATTTAACCCAAGCAGGACAACAGGAAGTAAACATTGGGAGTTTACCGTTATTCATTAATCGATGCACTAATTCACTTGCTTCTTCCATTACTGTTAAATCAGCACCTGTACTTGTATCAAATACATAGTCTGCGCCAACACTGCGACATGCACCAACCAATTTAGATTCAACATTTTGTCCTGGTGGCAATCCAAAAGCATCACCGAAAGCTACTCGTGTTGCAGGGGCGGTTATAAATACAACTTTCTTATTTGGGTCAATAATATCTTTAATGGAATTAACCCAATGTCGTTTTTCTACTAAAGCACCTGTAGGACAAACAAGAATACATTGTCCACAACCAATACATATTTGATGGTTATTTTTTGTATCAGCGATATCATAGAATCCACAGGCACCAGCGCTTTGTTTACATTTATTTAAACACATTCCACAGTTAACACATTTATTCTGAATACAAAATAACGCTTTATTGTTTGGATTAATATCAACACATTTACTGAGTTTAATTTGTTGAGACATATGTTATTCCTCTTTAATTTAATGATAAAATACGGTAACCTTCACCTTCATCGATGAGTTGGATTTCATGGACATCATTGACTGTTTCATTCATGTAAGAAACGCAACAATTTATCGTTAATAAGTTATTACTATTACTTACTGCACCAATTGTATTTATTTCATATTGGAAGGCAGGTATGAGCATATCGTTTACTAAGGTTAAATGCAAACCTTGCTCATCTAATTTCCAAACTGCCGTATTACTATTATAAAGAATAGTTTCGTAATCTGCTAAAAATTCTTGTGAAAATATGGATGAAGCAGTGCTTTTAATAACATTTAAATAATCAATACCTTGTTGTTGATCATCTGTTACTAAACAAGTTAGTGAATCTTCTGTATCGTTTAAACAAACACTTGTGTAGCCAAATAATAAATCTAAAGCATTTTGCCGATTATCCAACAATGGTGTTGCTATATCGATTACATCTTGATATTCACTTCCATTAGGGATAGTGATGTATTGGATTGTGATTTCACCAGAAGACCAAAAATCTTCATTGAGATCAAATATTTTAATTTGTGCTTGGTACTTATCGTTAATTGGACATATTCCAATAAATGCTGCGTTACTGTGTTGATCGGTTAATGGCTGACATTGATCAATGGTTTCTAACATTGGAATATCACTTAAATCTACCGGAACGATAATATTACGTTGATACAACGTGGTTGTTAAATCTAAAGATTCTCGATTATTTAAATCACTGTACGCTTGGTTAATAACTTCCAATGCGGTTTTGGAATTTTCTTCCATAAAGACTTCAGAATAATTAGTATTTTCAGGTTCTTTAACCAAAGAACAACCTGTAAGTAGTAAAGCTACTATAAGCGTTATTTTTTTAATCATATATTAATTATAAAACTTTTTGGTTTTGAATGACTAAAAAACAATAAAGTTCCTTTCATTTTTAAAAAGTATGTTAAACTACTATTAGCTCGTTGAAAAGGAATAGTAGGACGAATGAACGAATCAAGAGAGTAAGTGGTTGGTGCGAACTTACCGAATCATCGTTTGAATCTACCTTGGAGAGAAACCTGAAAGGGATGTCGGTTGCTACCGTTATCAGCATGAAAGTGATTAATATGTTTCACGTGAAACATATTAATAAATTGGGTGGCAACACGAGGAATCGTCCCTTATCGGAAGATTCTTTTTTTATTTATAAGGAGTAGGCAATGTTAGATATTAAATTATTTAGAGAAAACCCAGAATTAATAAAGGAAAACATTAAGAAAAAATTTCAAGATGAAAAATTACCTTTAGTTGACGAAATTGTTGCAATGGATAAGGATTACCGTGCTTCTAAAGCTAAAGGGGATGAATTACGTTCTCAAAAGAATAAAATAAGTAAAACCATTGGAATGTACATGGCTAAAAAAATGATGGACGAAGCAAATGCAGCAAAGCAAGAAGTAGCATCCATTAGTCAACAATTACTCGATTTAGAGGCTTCAGAAGAAAAATTAGCTGAAGAAATAAAAGCGAAAATGATGGTTATTCCAAACATTATTGATGCAAGTGTTCCTATTGGCAAAGATGATAGTGAAAATGTAGAAGTTGAACGTTTTGGTGAACCGGTAGTACCTGATTATGAAATTCCGTACCATGCAGATATTATTGATACATTAAATGGAATGGATAAAGATGCTGCAGGAAGAACTAGTGGTCAAGGTTTCTATTATTTATTAGGAGATATTGCACGTTTACATGAAGCAATGATTGCTTATGCGCGTGATTATATGATTGATAAAGGATTTACCTATGCAATTCCACCATTTATGATTCATGCTAATGTTGTTGAAGGTGTTATGTCATTTCCAGAAATGGAAGCAATGATGTACAAGATTGAAGGAGAAGATCTATATTTAATTGGTACCAGTGAACATTCCATGATTGGTAAATTCAAAGATCAAATTGTTAAACAAGATCAATTGCCAATTACAATGACTTCTTATTCACCATGCTTTAGAAAAGAAGGTGGTTCCCATGGTATTGAGGAAAGAGGATTATATCGTGTTCATCAATTTGAAAAGCAAGAAATGATCGTATTATGTGAACCTGAGCAATCCATGGAGTGGTATGAAAAAATGTGGCGTTACTCTGTGGAAATTTTCCGTAATATGAATATTCCTGTACGTCAATTAAATTGTTGCTCTGGTGATTTGGCTGATTTAAAAGTTAAATCATGTGACATTGAAGCGTGGTCACCACGTCAACAAAAATATTTCGAAGTATGTTCTTGTTCTAATTTAGGAGATGCACAAGCACGTCGCTTAGGTATTCGGGTGAAAGGTGATAAAGGAAATTACTTCTTGCACACGTTAAATAATACGGTTGTTGCTACGCCACGTGGATTAATTGCGTTAATTGAAAATAATTACAACGCAGATGGCAGTGTAACGGTTCCTGAAGCGTTACGTCCTTATATGGGTGGTAAAGCTGTATTAACGCCTAAGAAATAGTAATTTATAGGGATTCGTAATTTCGGATACCTTTAATGTTTCACGTGAAACATTAGAATAATTATTAGACGTCGTTATTGCATTATATAGTGCTTCTTGGTATTATATTTATTGGTACAACATTCTTAACCTAATCGTGTCAGGACCGGAAGGTAGCAGCACTACGGCAATTAAGTTTGTGTGTACCATTTTTTGTATATGGAAATGAGTCAAAATGAATTAGATCTTCATTTTATGAAGGTTGCATATCAGCAAGCAATAAAAGCACGAAGCAAAGATGAAGTGCCGGTAGGTTGTGTTATTGTTGACGGAAATAATAACATTTTAAGTCGTTGTTATAATCATAAAGAACAACAACAATTACCCACAGGCCATGCTGAGCTTTTATGTATTCAAAAAGCATGTAAAAAGTTGAATACATGGCATTTGGATGGGTGTACACTATATGTGACATTGGAACCGTGTATGATGTGCATGGGTACAATTATCCAATCTCGGATCAAACGTGTAGTTTATGGTGCATATGATCCAAAGGGAGGTTGTGCGGATTCTTGTTTGCATATCCAAGAAATCAAAGGGTTTAATCATTATCCGCAAATACTTGGTGGTGTATATCAAGAACAATGTTCGCAAATATTAACCAATTATTTTAGAGGTAAACGAAAGGGTAAACAATGAGTTATAAGGCTATTTATCGTACGTATCGACCAAAGTCGTTTGAAGATGTTGTTGGACAAGATGCAATTGTTGAAACGTTGCAACATGCCATAACGTCAAATAAAATTGCTCATGCTTACCTTTTTTGTGGTCCGGCAGGAACAGGAAAGACTTCGGTTGCTAAGCTATTGGCAAAAGCGATTAATTGTCAAAGTGAACAACTACCGATTCCATGTAACCAATGTGCTTCTTGTGAAGCTTGCGATAATGATAGTAATGCCGATATTATTGAAATTGATGCTGCCAGTAACAATGGAGTTGATCAAATACGGGATATTATTGACCAAGTAAAATACCCACCAATGAACAGTAAATATAAAGTCTATATTATTGACGAAGTACATATGTTATCGGCAGGTGCGTTTAATGCGTTATTAAAAACTTTAGAAGAGCCACCAAGTTATGTTGTTTTTATCTTAGCAACAACAGAACCACATAAAGTTATTCCGACGATTATCTCTAGGTGTCAACGATATGATTTCCGAAAAGTGGATAATCATGATATGGAAAAACGATTGCGTTATATAATTGCAAAAGAAAATATAGATATTGATGACAATGCGCTCGTGGCTATTATGTCGTTAGCGAGTGGTGGGGTAAGAAGTTGTCTTTCTATATTAGATCAATGCGTCGCTTATACTCAGGGTAAAGTAACAATTGATACAGTTAATGAAGTTTACGGATTAACCAGTATTGAAACTAAATTGGATTTGATTGATGGATTAAAACACAAAGATGTTGCGAAAACATTGACGCTAATCGATCAATTAAATCAAAAAGGTGTTGATTTTAAGCGGTTAATCTTGGATATATTGCAACTTTATAAAGATGCAGTTGCTTATTTATACACAAGTGATCTTTCTCTAATGACATTGTGTATTCAAGAACAGATTGAATCGTTAACACATCATATGCTTGCTAAACAATTTCTGGATAGCATTGATATTTGGTTAAAAACAAATAACGATTTGCGCTTTGGTAATGATGTTGTTTCTTATTTTGAGATTGCGTGTTTAAAAAATATGGAAGTATTTGATGGGGATACAGTGCAATCTAACTATGAACAAAGTGTGACGCATAATAAAACATCAATAAATGCTGTTTACCCGCCACAACAACAACCTGTTGCTACAATAAAAGAAGAAAATGTTTCACGTGAAACAGTACCAACAGTTACTGATATTAACGAAGACGCTGTGATTGAATCAACGTCAAGTAAATCAATCTCCGCACAATCGTCTGCTAGTGAGCAAGAGAAAGATGATACACCAAAACAAGAAATTAAATTGTTAAATAATCAATCAAAACATGGTGAAGTATACGATAATGATTATTTGATGGGGTTGTTGGTTCAGGCGCAACGTACTTGTAAACAAGAAGATGAAGAACATTTTACCCATTTAAATGAGTACCGTATTGATTTAAGGAGTGGTAAAATTGTGGCGTTGTTACAACAATGTCAAGTTTATGCTTCAGGAGAACGTTTCTTAATTGTTGACTCTATGTATGGCGATATTGTTGAACAAATTAATGAGTTCGAGACAAATTACGAAATACAAAAACTTTACCAAAAAGCATTTTTTGTGGAAAAGAAAATTGTCGCAATTGATCATGCACATGGGCTGAAATTACGAAATATATTCCGTGATCTTGCGCAACAAAAAGCGTTACCAAAACCAATAGAAATTAAATTGATAAGTGATCAAGCGTATGCAAGTCCCACAGAAAAGAAATTAAAAGAACTATTTAAAGATAAACTAATTATCAAAGAGGAGTAATAACATGGATTTTAAAAACTTTATGCAACAAGCAATGAAAATGCAAAAACAAATGGAAAAACAACAAGCTGAATTGGCGGCAAAAGAATTCAATGCCAATGCAGGAAGCGGCGCAGTGAGTGTAAGTGTAAATGGCAATTATGAAATTACTAATTTAGCAATTGATAATGATTTATTATCTTTGGATAATAAAGATATTTTAGTAGATTACCTTACATTGGCGTTAAATGAAGCATTAAGAAATGTTACTCAAGAAAAAGAAGCAGGAATGGAAAGCTTGGGTAATTCATTCGATATTAATTCATTGTTGCGCTAATGGTTTATCCTAAATCGTTTCAAGCATTGATTGATGCTTTGCAAGTCTTGCCGGGTGTAGGATTAAAAACAGCGGAACGTTATGCATTTGCATTATTAAATAGTCCAAGTAATGTACGTGAATCATTGGCAAATAGTCTTTATGATATAGAAAATATCAATCATTGCCAGGTTTGTGGCAACTTGTGTGATAGTGAGATATGTACCGTCTGTAGCGATGAAACACGCAATCATCAATTATGTTGTGTTGTTTCCAGTAGCAAAGATCTATTAGCTATTGAAAATGCAGGTGTTTATCAAGGGGTTTATCATGTCTTAAATGGCGTGATTAGTGCGTCAAAAGGAATTTATCCTCAGGATATTGGATTGGATGCATTATTTAAACGAATAGAAACCACACAAATTAAAGAAATTGTTGTTGCTACTCCATTAACAATGGATGGGGAGATGACAGCGTTATATATTAGCAATAAACTTAAATCAACGGATGCACTAGTAACGCGTATTGCCAAAGGATTACCAATGGGTGGTCAAATCGATTATGCGGATAGTACGACATTAAAACAAGCATTCCAAGGTAGAAAGAAGGTAGAACAAGAATGAGTGACATTGAAATTGCTCGCAAAGCGAAAAAAATAGCGATTGAAAAAGTAGCGGACAAATTAAGTATTGATCATGATGCAATTATTCCTTATGGAAAAGATAAAGCAAAAATTGATTTAGATTATTGTTTAAAAGTTCAAAAAGAAAATAATCCGGGTAAACTGATCTTGGTTACTGCCATTAACCCTACGAAAGCTGGGGAAGGTAAATCAACAGTTACGATTGGTTTGTTGGATGGATTGGTTAAAGTTGGTAAGAAAGCATGTGGTTGTTTACGTGAACCTAGCATGGGGCCTGTTTTTGGTTTAAAAGGTGGGGCTACTGGTGGTGGTTATTCTCAAGTGGTTCCGATGGAAGATATTAACTTACACTTTACTGGTGATTTCCACGCATTAACAAGTGCAAATAATTTAGTAGCAGCTTGTTTGGATAATTCCATCTATCAAGGAAATCCATTAAATGTTGATATTAATAATATTGTTTGGAATCGTTGCATGGATATGAATGATCGTACATTACGTTGCACAACAATTGCACAAGGTGCTAAGGTAAATGGTGTTGAACGTGAAGATCATGCTGTCATTACAGTAGCTACAGAATTAATGGCTATTTTATGTTTAAGTAAAGATTTAAATGATTTGCAACAACGTGTGGATCAATTAATTGTTGCTTATAACATGGATGGTAATCCAGTAACTGTTAAAGATTTAGGTGTATCTGGTGCTGTGGCAGTGATTCTAAAAGATGCAATTAATCCGAATTTAGTACAAACTTTAGAAAATAATCCTGTTTTTATTCATGGTGGTCCATTTGCTAATATTGCCCATGGTTGCAATTCGTTAATTGCAACGCGAAGTGCGTTAGCATTAGCGGATTATGTTGTCACTGAGGCGGGTTTTGGTTCTGATTTAGGAGCTGAAAAGTTCTTAGATATTAAATGTCGAAAAGGGGATTTAAAACCTAACTGTATTGTTTTAGTGGCTACTATTCGTGCATTGAAAATGCATGGTGGTAAAGACGTTAGTGAATTAATAAATGAGGATGTAGACGCACTTTTAAGTGGATGTGCAAACTTAATGCGTCATGTGGAAAATTGTCGTCGCTATGGTTTGCCTGTAGTTGTTGCCATTAATCACTTTGTAAATGATACCCAAAAAGAAATAGATGCATTGGAAAATTGGTTAAATGAACATAATATTGCATTCAGTTTTTCTGATGGTTGGGCAAAAGGTGGCGAAGGGTGCATTGAATTAGCAAATAAAGTTATTGCTAATTGTGAAATTGAGAATGATTTTAACTATCTTTATGAAGATGAATTACCATTGGTTGAAAAGATTCAAACCATTGCCACTAAGGTTTACCATGCATCCAGTGTTGAATATGGGCCAGAAGTATTGGAAAAATTAAGCGTAATGCAAGCTAATTATGGTAATTATCCAATCTGTATGGCTAAAACACCCAACAGTTTTACAGATGATCCAAAAATTGTTGGTGCACCGGAAAATCATGTTTTGCATATTCGTGATGTAAAAGTAAATACAGGTGCAGAGTTTGTAATTGCTTATGCTGGTAGTGTATTAACAATGCCAGGATTACCAAAAGATCCTGCAGCTTGCCATATTGGTTTTGATAGCGATGGCAATATTGAAGGATTGTTCTAATTTAAAAAAAGGAAAAGATGCGTTCTTTCCTTTTTGTGCCTTAATGAAGTAAGAAAAGAAAAGAGTATTAATGAGAGAATTTGATGTCGTAGTTGTTGGTGGTGGACATGCTGGGGTTGAAGCTGCATTAATTGCTGCAAAACGTAATAAAAAAACAGCATTGATTACGTTAGATATTCACCATATTGCATCGATGCCATGCAATCCAAGTGTGGGTGGTCCCGCTAAGGGAATTGTTGTGCGCGAAGTTGATGCACTTGGTGGAATGATGGGTAAAGCAGCTGATGCGACCGCTTTACAATTTAAAATGCTAAACAGTGCAAAGGGTGTGGGCGTTCAAGCATTACGGGTACAATCCGATAAGTTAGCCTATAGCCAATACATGCAAACTGTCTGTTTAAATACACCCAATTTAACAGTGATTGAAGATTGCGTGGAAGCCATTTTAGTAAATGATCATAAATGCTATGGTGTAAAGACAAAAAATGAAACAATTCATGCACTAAAAGTAATTTTAACAACCGGAACATATATGGCTTCTACCATTTTGGTAGGAAATACAGCCACAGAATCAGGTCCAGATGGCCAACCAACAACCAATGCATTGAGTGAATCATTAAGAGAAAATGGATTGCGCTTGTTCCGTTTAAAAACAGGAACGCCAGCGCGTATATTAACAAATTCAATTGATTTTGGCGCAGCGGAAATTCAATGTGGAAGTGATGAGTTTGTATCCTTTAGTTATGAGACAGAATCTATTCTTCCATTTGACAAACAATGGCCTTGTTATTTAATTTATACCCAACCCAAAACTCATGAAATTATTCATGAACATATTCATGAAAGTGCAATGTATTCTGGGTTAGTTAAAGGGGTGGGTCCACGTTATTGTCCAAGTATTGAAGATAAATTGGTTCGTTTTGCCGATAAGCCACGCCACCAATTGTTTTTAGAACCTGAAAGTAAGGATTTGGATACTACGTACGTGCAAGGTTTCTCGACCAGTATGCCACATTCTGTTCAAGATCAAATGATTCATTCATTGCCAGGATTAGAAAATTGCGTCATTAAAAAATATGCATATGCTATAGAATACGATGCGATTGATCCATTGCAATTAAAACCAAGTTTGGAATATTTATCCATTGATAATTTATATGGTGCGGGTCAAATTAATGGAACGAGTGGTTACGAAGAGGCTGCGGGTCAAGGATTAATCGCGGGATTAAATGCGTCGTTAGCCATTGATGGTATTGATCCATTAATTTTACGAAGAGATGAATCCTACATTGGGGTATTGATTGATGATCTAGTAACAAAGGGTACAAAAGAACCTTATCGCTTACTTACATCACGTGCTGAATTTAGATTATTATTACGCCATGATAATGCAGATCAACGTTTATCTCCATATGCTATTGAATATGGAACATTAAGTGAATCAAGAGCAGCTGCATTTAAAGCAAAACTATCTGCCATTGATCAATTTAAACAGGCGTTATCCACAACAACTGCCTCAAAACAAGACGCTTTAACAAATTACTTGATTTCTATTGGTCAACAACCATTAACTGCAGGTTTAAAAGCCATTGATTTACTTAAACGTGTGGGAATTCAAGCCTATCCTTTGGCTAACGCATTGAATATTCCAGTGGATGAATCAATCGCAAAACAAGTTGAAATTGAAGTTAAGTATCAAGGTTATATTGATAAAGCGAAACGTGAGGCGAATAAATTAATGGCAATGGACTATGTTAAGTTACCTATTCCTTTTGATTACAATCAATTAAATCATTTATCATTGGAAGGAAAGCAAAAATTGCAACAAATTCAACCTGCAACGCTTGGACAAGCTTCGCGTATTTCTGGGGTAAATCCAGCAGATATTGCGGTTCTTGCAATGCTAATTAAACAAGGAGATATAAAATGCGAATCGAAGAAGTAATTAATCATGTGGAAATTTATGGGATTGAAACAAGCTTTCGTGGTTCTAAATTTTCATTTGCAACGGATATAAATAAATGCAGTGGGGATGTGACTGCAACTATTGAAAAATTAGCGACTGCTCCTATTGGTAGTGGACATGATAACTTCTTAAATGGAGTGATTGTCCAATTTGATTTAACATTAAGTAACAAAGCATGGGTTGAAGCACAACGTTACCATTTCTTAGATTTCATTAGTTCTCAATCTACTATGCATCGCATTACTAAATTTGATTTAGATAAAGCATATATGCCGTATGTGGATAGTCGTTGCATCGACATTATGAAAGAAAAAGTAGCTAAATATAATCAAGAAAATGAATTGTTAAAAACAATTACTGATGAAGCGCAACGTAAAGCAATGGTTGCATCATTGAATGAACAATATTTACAAATTCTTTATACGAATCCATGTGGATTCCGTTTGACTGCGTCCATGACGACTAACTATCGTCAATTAAAAACAATTTATGCTCAACGTCGACATCATCGATTACCTGAATGGCAAGCATTCTGTGATTGGATTGAAACTTTACCTTATGCCAATTTAATTATCGGTAATACCAATGAATAGAAATCAATTTTATCAAACATGTTTATCCAATGGATTAACATTATCCGCCGGCCAATTAGAACAATTGCAACGATATTACCAATTGTTAGTTTCTTGGAATGAAAAGATGAATTTAACTGCTATAAGTGAAGAAGAACAAGTTTGGGATAAACATTTTATGGATTGTATTTATCCTACATTTGTTACTGCTTTAGGCAATAAGGTTGCAGATATAGGCTCAGGTGCAGGATTTCCTGGTATGGTTTGGGCTATCTGTTATCCAAATCATCACTTTACACTTATTGAACCAACAGGAAAACGGGTTACTTTTTTACAAGAAGTTGTTAATCAATGCCATTTAGATAATGTCACATTGGTGAATAAACGCAGTGAAGATTGCAAAGAATTGTTGCAATACTTTGATACTGTTACTGCAAGAGCAGTAGCAAATCTTCCCATATTGTTAGAACTTTGTACTCCTTTGCTTAAAGTGGGTGGGAATTTTATCGCTTTAAAAGGAAGTAAAGCAAATGATGAATTATTCAATAGTCAACATGCTTTAAAAGAGTTGGGATGTGAATATGTGAGTGAGTGTACTTATACGTGTGAAGATCAAGGTCAACATATTACGTTAATAATTAAAAAAGTCAATCAATGTTCAAGCAAATACCCACGTAACTACGCTCAAATAAAAAAGAAACCATTATAGAAAGAAGTTTATGTATAACGTACAGTTTATTAAATTAGAAAAGATTCATCCAAATGCCAATCAACCACGATTGTATTTTGATGAGCAAGAAATTAAATCATTGGCTGCTTCCATACAAGCCAATGGTTTAATTCAGCCCATTACTGTACGTAAAGATAATCATGGCTATTCCATCGTAACGGGTGAAAGAAGGTATCGTGCTTGTAAACTTGCCCAATTGGATAAGGTACCTTGTTATGTAATTAATGTTGATCAACAAACCAGTGCGGAACTGGCAATTGTTGAGAATATTCAACGCGTTGATTTAAGTGCCATTGAAGAAGCGAAGGCTTATGTTGAATTAATGGCGTTATCCGGTATGTGTCAAATCGAATTGGCTCGTAAAATGGGTAAAAGTCAAAGTGCAATTGCGAATAAAATACGTTTATTGCAATTACCTACCAATATTCAACAAGCTGTTGCTTCCAAGCAAATAACGGAACGTCATGGTCGAGCGTTACTCAAATTAGACGAAAGTGAAATGAACAAAGTACTGGATACGATATTATCCAAAAACTATAACGTGGCACAAACAGAAAATTATGTTCAACAATTGCATCAACCAAAAAAGAAGCCACGTTACATTAAGTCATTTAATAAAAATGCATTGATTGCGATTAATACAATCAAACAAAGTGTCAAAATGGTGGAAAAAAGCGGCTTTAGTGTCGAACAAAGCGTGAAGGACCAACCAGATTGCATTGAAATTACAATAAAAATTAAGAAGTAGGAGTATATATGGGAAAAATAATCGCCGTTGCTAACCAAAAAGGTGGGGTTGGCAAAACCACAACGAGTATTAATTTATCTGCTGCGCTAAGTTATTTAGGTAAAAAAGTATTACTCATTGATTTGGACCCACAAGCCAATGCAACCACTGGTATTGGTGCAAATAAGCAAGACTTTGAAAAAAGTAGTTATGATTTACTCTTAAGTAAAGACAGTGTGGATGATGTGAAGCTTTCTTTACAAATTCCACAAATTGATATGATTCCAGCCACAATTGATTTATCGGGTGCTGATATACAAATGAGTCAATTACCTGAGAAAAGTGAACGATTATTGAAACAAAAATTACTACCAGTGAAAGATAGCTATGATTTTATTATTATTGATTGTCCACCATCCCTTGGTTTATTGAATACCAATGCACTAACGGCTGCGGATTCAACATTGATTCCTGTTCAATGCGAATATTATGCATTGGAAGGATTAAACCAATTATTAAATACTATTCGGCTTGTACAAAAAGTGTTTAATCCTTATTTAACCATTGAAGGTATTTTATTAACGATGCATGATTCACGGACAACGTTAGCGTTGGAAGTGAGTCAAGATGTACGTAAATACTTTAAAGAAAAAGTATATAAAGCGTACATTCCACGTAATGTTAAATTAAGCGAAGCACCTTCGCGTGGTCAAGATATCTTTCAATATGAAACCAATTGCGAAGGTGCCAAAGCGTATTTACGTTTAGCAAAAGAAGTATTGGATGCAAACGGAGGTCATTAATTATGTCAAAGAAACTTGGAAAAGGACTGGGGGCAATTTTCGGGGATGATGTGGATGTCGTTTCCATTATTGATGATATTCAAAATAATGCCACCAGTGAAAATACCAATGAAATTGAATTAACTAAAATTCGTATTAATCCTTATCAACCCCGTAAAGTATTTGACCAACAAGCCATTAATGAATTGAGTGAATCTATTCGTAACTTTGGTGTCTTTACGCCAATATTAGTCCGTGAAAGCGTTAATGGTATGTACGAATTGATTGCAGGTGAGCGACGTTTTCGTGCGGCTAAACAAGCAGGTTTAAAGAAAATCCCAGCGATTATTAAAAATTTTAATGATGGGGAAATGATGGAAATTGCCATCTTAGAAAATATTCAACGGGAAAATCTAAGTGCAATCGAAGAAGCCAATGGCTATGCTAAATTAATGGATAATTTAGAATACACGCAAGAAAAAGTTGCTCAACGTGTCGGTAAGTCTCGTGAATACATTACCAATATTATGCGTTTATTAAAATTAGACCCACAAGTTCAAGTCATGGTATCTAATAATGAAATATCTTCTTCTTCTGCACGTGCTTTACTTGCATTAAAAGATAGTGACCAACAAATTGAACTTGCCAAGGAAATTATTCATGGTGGATTAAGTACTCGGGCAGTTGAAGCTAAAGTAAAAGAAATGAATCAAGGTCAAGTACGCCATATTAAAAAAGATGAAAAGAAGGATCCTTATTTGATGGATGTTCAACATCGTTTAGAAAATCGTTACGATACAAAAGTTACTATTACTAAAAATAGTATAAGTTTTGCATATGCATCCAATGAACAATTAAATCAAATTCTTGAAATATTAGGTGGATTGGAAGAAAGTCATGTTTAACGATACAATTTATGCCTTAAGTAGTGGTAGTGGTATTTGTGCTATTTCACTTATCCGTTGCAGTGGTAATTTGGTACCTTTATTATTGGAGAAATTATTTACAAAAGATTTAAGTAATGTGCAACCACGTAAAGCAATCTATGCTCACGCCAAAGATGAACAGGGAATCATTGACGATGTTGTGGTTACTTACTTTAAAGCACCAGCTACTTATACGGGTGAAGATTTACTTGAAATTAGTACCCATGGTTCTCCATTAATTCGGCAACGATTGTATGTTGCATTGCAACATTTGGGATTGCGATTAGCGCGCAATGGGGAGTTTTCCCAACGTGCGGTACTTAATGGAAAAATGACCCTTGCCCAAGCGGAAGGTGTCAACGATATGATCCATGCGAAAAGTAATACAGCGTATCAAATTGCTTATCAAGCAGCAAATGGTTCCATTGCGCGCATTGTTGCACCCATTTATGATGCAGCCTTGCAATTGCAAGCTCACATCAATGTTAATATTGACTACCCAGAATATGAAGATATTGAACAATTAACGCAATCCACTATATTACCGCAATTGATACAATTGCAATCCCAATTGAATCAATTGATTCAAGTATCCAATCGTTGCCTTAATATTGTTCAAGGTGTTAAAACAGTCATTGTTGGAAAACCAAATGTGGGTAAAAGTTCATTACTTAATGCCTTATTGAATGAAAATAAAGCCATCGTTACTGACATTGCCGGAACAACACGTGATGTTGTGGAAGGTGAAATCATGATAGGTGATCTTTACCTTAAGTTGTTGGATACAGCAGGTATTCGTGAAGGTGGCAGCATGATTGAACAAATGGGCATTGAAAAAAGTAAAGAACTGATTGAACAAGCCCAATGTGTCATTATGGTGGTCGCGAAAGCGAATGGTTACGATAACGATGATGAAATTATCTATAATTTAGTTAAAGATAAACAAGCTATTATTGTAAATAATAAATGTGAACAGGTAACTGATGATCGTTTATTAAATATTAGTGCGGCAACCAATCATATCCAACCATTGATTCATGCCATTGAAGAGAAATTCGCAAATTTTGATTTTGACTATGACGCTACCCTAACAAATGCACGGCAAATTAGTGCGGCCAACAATGCATTGGAATCTTTAAATATTATGATTGATCAATGCAATGCGTTAGTACCCATTGATTTGATTGAATTGGAAATGCAAAACTTTGTCTTTAGTTTAAAAGAAATTGGTGGTGAAGCGATTCAAGAAGATTTATTGGATCGCATCTTCGCATCATTTTGTGTGGGGAAATAATTATGGCAATTCTTGATACACATTCGCATGTATTTTCTTGTGATAATCCTAATTCTGTTATCAAAGAAACATTGGCATTAACGAAATGTTGTTTAGTCTGTTTAAATCAACATGAATTAAGTTTAGCGATTGGATTAAAACGGAAATATCCGAATAAATTTACTATTGCTTATGGAATTTATCCTATGGATGCACCACAGTACTATAACAAACGTCAATCCATCTATCAAACCATGACGCATCCATTGATTGATGTTGTGGGAGAAATAGGCTTGGATTATCATTGGGAAAATGATCAAGCCAACAAAGCAATCCAACAGGATGTATTTATTGAACAAATTGAAGTGGCAAATTTTATTCATAAACCAATAAATATTCATACGCGTGATGCTTGGGATGATACATTACGCATACTTAAACAACATCCGACGAAAGCCATTTTACATTGCTATAGTGGAAGTGAAGAAATTGCGAAAGAATGTTTAAAGATGGGACATTATTTATCATTTTCAGGTATCATTACTTTTAAAAATGCGAATCGTTTATTGGATGTGGTTAAAATGTGTCCATTGGATAGAATTTTGGTGGAAACAGATTCTCCTTACATGGCACCTGTACCATACCGGGGAAAAGAAAATCATCCAATTTATGTAAAGCAAATCATAGAACGCATCGCTCAATTAAAAGCAATGGATGTCCATCTCATTTCTAAAATCATTTTAGATAACTATCAACGTTATCTTCAAATG
>Elaine_p2__coassemble_954_pt1 | contig 18217 bp, 17 predicted proteins | sample Elaine_p2__metabat2_high_PE_023 | metagenome-assembled genome bin Elaine_p2 | reverse complement strand
AGATAACTAATGACCTTTCTTTAATTTAAAAAATATTATACATGAAAACGCTTTATTTAAAAGGTTATAAACTGACTAATCGATTCAAATTAGTCAGTTTTTTAATAGTTAAATGGTAATTTGTACCCATTTACCTTCGTGATAACGGTGATACAACAAAATGAATCGGGAAACTTGATCGGATAAAATACCAATCCAAATGCCAGTTAATCCTAAATCAACAATCCCTCCACATAATGCTAATGTGATAAATGTTCGAATAATGGTTACTGATAATAATGATACAAATAATGTATATTTTGCATCCCCAGCGCCACGTAAACATCCACTAAAAATAACTTGTGAGATTTGTGAAAGAGTAATGATCATAATAAATCGAGAAATTAATACGCCCATGTCTAGAATATGAGTTTCACTAAAGAAGAAACTAAACAATAACTTGCCAAATAATAACATGACACAGGCAATAACTACTGATATACCAAGCCCAATACGTTGACACATATGCCCATAGCGTTTGGCTAACGCTCCATTTTTTTCACCTAGGCTTTTACCAATTAAAGCTACTGCAGCAACTTGCATTCCATCACCAAACGAAAAGCTTAAACTCAGAAAGTTCATACCCACTTGATGGGCGGCAAAGGCATCGGTACCTAAGTTGGCAGCGATAATTGCAGTTGTTAGAAAGCCAACGCGCATCGCTAGGTTTTCAATAAAGAAATTAATGCCTAAACGCAAGATGGATTGCATTGCTTCCATTGTTGGTTTGATTTTGGTTTGGAGTATATGGCGAAAAGATACATAGGAATTTTTCCGGAAAAGGGAAGCAAAACTCATTATACTAGCAACCACTGTCCCCAAAACTGTTGCTAAAGCAGCGCCTGCCATTTCTAAGCGAGGGAATCCAAAATGACCTTCGATTAATAAATAGTTAAATATAATATTAACAATACTGCTCGTCACATTAGTTGTCATGGAAATTTTGGTATTACCACTGCCACGCTGGGCTGCATTAATTACTAAGGACAAGATATTAAATAACATGCCAGCTTGAATAATAATGAAATATAATTTTCCACTTTCATGAGTATCCGCATTACTGCCACACCAAGTGATGATTGTATCAGCAAAACCGACACTCATAATGGTAATAATTAATCCCAATAATAATGTATAAAGCAATGCGGTCAGCAATATCTGGTTAGCACTGTCTTGGCGTTTTTGCCCATAGCGACGGGCAACAAGCGCAGATACTGCAATATTTGTGGCAAGAAAAGGCGCTAATGTAATAAATTTAGGCTGTACCGTTAACCCAACCGATGCCACAGCGTAGGTCCCTAAATTGGCTACCATCATTGTATCAATCATACTGGCCATAGCGACAAAAAAGCTTTCCAGCACAGCTGGCCAAGCCATTTTAAATGATTGTTTGAATAATTCTTTGTTATTTAGTTCCATGTTTTAATTATAAAACGTTTTATCTGATAAATTTTTGATATTAGCAATATCATTGCTATTGATTGATCATCTTTTCATAAAAGGTAAACAACAATTTTTGTATGCAATGATAAAAATAATCTGCTTTTTTTGCTAAAATAGTAGTTATTGTTTAGGGAAGGAGACTGCCTTGTTTTTAAAACGAGTAGAGATGCAAGGATTTAAATCTTTTGCAGATAAAGTCGTTATCGAATTTGATAATGAAATTACTGGAATCGTGGGTCCAAACGGTTGTGGTAAAAGTAATATTACCGATGCCATTCGCTGGGTTTTGGGTGAACAAAGTGTTAAAAACTTACGGGGTTCAAGTATGATTGATGTTATTTTTGCTGGATCAGTGAACCGAAACAAAGTAAATGTTGCTGAAGTAACATTAGTATTTGATAACTCCAAGCATGCTTTGAATTCAAATTTGGATGAAATTGAAATTACGCGTCGATTGTATCGAGATAGTGGCGAAAGCGAATATTGTATTAATCGAAAGAATTGCCGGCTAAAAGATATTATTGATCTGATTCTAGATACCGGTATTGGTAAAGATTCCTTAAGTATGATTAGCCAAGGGAACATTGTGCAATTTGCTGATGCAAAACCCATTGAGCGTCGGGCAATCTTTGAAGAAGCTGCAGGAGTAGCTAAGTATAAAAAACGAAAAATGGAAACCTTGTCCCGTTTAACCCGTACAAAAGAAAATATTGATCGGTGTGTGGATATTGTTAATGAATTAGAACGCCAAGTTGTGCCTTTAGAAAAAGCTGCAAAAAAAGCATTAATTTATAGGGAAAAGAAACAACGGTTGCAAGAAATTGAAGTAGCGGTTTTGGTGGATGAAATTGATCGTATTAAAGAATCGATAGAATCCAATCAAAAACTATTGTTTGATTTGGAAACTAAACAAGCAATGGCTAAAGCGAATTTAAATTTAAATGATACGAATGGTATGTCCATAAAAAAACAAATTAATGAATTGGATAAACAAATTAATCAAGCACAAGAGCGGTTGATGTTAGTGGTGAATGATATTGCGCGTTTTGAACAGGCCAAGATTCAAATGGATGAAAAGCGCAAATATGCCATTGAACAAGGTAGCAATGAAGAAAAAATCAAAAGCTTAACCGAAAGCTTAAAGCAATATGAAATTGAATACAATGACCGTCAAAGTCGTTATGACGCCTTAGTGGCACAATTGGAATTATTGGGTGTTGAAAACAATTCATTAGCTCAAAAATTTACTTTATTGAATCAACAACGGTTTGAAGAAAATGGGCGATTGAATCGTTTTCAATCTCGTATGGCAGTATTGGAAAATACATTAAAAGAACCATTTAACCATCAAGCAGGTGTTAAATCTATTATGGAACATCAATCTTCGCTTAATGGGGTACTTGGTGTTGTTGGTCAGTGCTTAACACCACATATTGGTTATGAACAAGCCATAAATGTTGCTTTGGGTGGTAGTTTATATCATATTGTTACTGAGAATGAGGCCAGTGCGCGCTATGCTATCCAATTTTTAAAACAAAATAAGAGTGGGCGGGCAACTTTCTTGCCATTAACGGTATGTAAAGCACATCGCATTTACCGTGAACATGAAATAATTGCGCAAAATTGCGAAGGCTATTTGGGACTTGCTAGTGATTTTGTGCAATGTGAAAGTTTATATGATCCTGTTGTCTTAATGTTACTTGCCAATGTATTGGTGGTGGATAATCTAGAAAATGGTAATAAATTAGCCAATCTATTGCAATACAATTATAAAATTGTGGATTTGGATGGGGATGTTATTCATAAAGGTGGGTCAATGACAGGAGGCCAAGTAAAGAATAATACTTCCTTATTAACAGCAAAAGCACAATATGAAAGTGTTAAGCTAGACTATGAAAGTCAAAATGCTAAATGTCAATTGATTGATAAGCAAATCAATGAATTGGTGGACAAACGCAATGAAAATGAATCCAAACGCTTAAACTTACAAATTGAAATTGCCCAATTGGAACCTATTGTTTCTGCAAAGAAAGCTTCTTATTATCGGGTTAAAGAAGAATTGGATGCACTTGCTCCGAATTTAGCAATGCCAGTGGAAGTGAGTGCCAATGATACTTCTTTAATTGAACAATTAAATAAAGCCTATCAAACACGAGATGATTTAACAGCGGATATAAAATTAAAACGGGAACAACGCATTCGATTAAATGCTGAAAATGAGCGTAAAGATGGAGCAAATCGTGGATTACGTAAAACATTGGATGATATAAATGGGCAAATAAATTCGTTAAAAGTTGAACTAGCGCGTCTGGAAACTCGTTTGGAAAGTAATATGGATCGACTTGCTAGTGCGTATGCATTAACGTATGAATATGCCAAAGCCAATACAAATGTTCAAGTTGATATTGAAACAAGTGACGAAGTGGTACGTTTACGTCATGAAATTGATGCTTTAGGTAATGTTAATATGAGTGCACCCGAAGAATTCGAAAAGGTTAACGAACGGTATCAAACGTTAAAGAATCAAGTGGATGATTTGTTAAAATCAAGAGATCGTCTATTAAACGCTATTGATCAATTGGATGAAGTGATGAGTGAGCGTTTCTATGATATGTTTAAACGTATTAATGCCAATTTGGATAGTACATTTAAAGATATCTTTGGGGGTGGTAAGGCAAAATTGGTATTGGAAGATAGCAATGATATTTTAAATACTGGTATAGATATTGATATTCAACCGCCAGGAAAAGCGATTCAAAATATTCGTCTTTTCTCTGGGGGAGAAAAGAGTTTAATTGCTATTTGTGTATTGTTTGCTATTTTAAAAGTAAAATGCGTTCCATTAGTTATTTTTGATGAAGTGGAAGCGGCATTAGACCAAGCAAATGTAGAACGCTTTGCCAAATACATTCGTAACTTTACCCCACAAACTCAATTTATTGTTGTTACTCACCGTCCAGGTACAATGGAACAAGCGGATGTTTTATATGGCGTAACGATGCAACATCAAGGAGTATCGCAAATGTTAAAAGTAGAATTAAAACAAGCCATTGATTTGGCGGATGAAACTGAAAGGAAGGTAAGCTAATGGGATTTATTGCCAATATTAAAGAAAAACTTAGCCGAAGCAAGGATTCAGGTGCTTACTTATCTGGATTTAAAAAAACAAGTAAAGCACTAAGTGGTCATGTGGAATCGATGCGTAAAAACTTTAAAGGTGTCAATGATACCTTCTTAGAAGATGTGACCATTATGCTTTTGGAAGCGGATGTGGGTATCGAAACAGCTGATGAAATTTGTCATCGCTTAATTGGAAGAGTTGAAGAAAAATTCTTTGTTACATTTAATTCCGTGATGGATATGTTGTTTGAAATTATGGACGAAATGTACAATGAAAATCCTATTCCTGACTTGAAATATCAAGAAAGTGGTTTAACGGTTTTATTAATGGTTGGTGTTAATGGCTCTGGAAAAACTACGACCAGTGCTAAACTTGCGCATATGTACTTAAATCAGGGTAAGAAAGTCGTTTTAGTGGCAGCCGATACGTTTAGAGCAGGGGCAGTCGATCAATTACAAGAGTGGGCAAAACGATTAAATGTGTCTTGTTATGCGGGTAAAGATAAAGAAGATCCAAGTTCAGTTATTATGGATGGTATTAAATTTGCCCAACAACAAGCAGCGGATATTGTTATCTGTGATACTGCTGGAAGGTTACAAAATAAAATTAATTTAATGGCTGAATTAAATAAAATGAGTCGTGTTGTAACTAAATCATGTGGACATGATGCAGATCAAACGTTATTGGTATTGGATGCGACAACTGGTCAAAATGGCTTGAGTCAAGCGGAATTATTCAATGAAGCCACCAATTTGGATGGCATCATCTTGACTAAAATGGATGGAACGGCAAAAGGTGGTATCGTCTTACCAATCAAACGTAAATTAAATTTACCAGTTTATTATGTTGGATTAGGTGAAGGTGTGGATGATTTAAAATTATTTACTTTATCCGATTATTTAGGTGGATTGGCTGGGGAAATGTACGATGTCTACTAAGGAAGAACGAATTGCCACATTGTTTGCTTTTTATGGACCACTTTTAACTAAAAAGCAACAAGAGATGGTATACGATCATATCTATGAAGATATTTCCTTTGGTGAAATCGCAAGCAATTATCAAATTTCTCGTGCTGCAGTGTACGATACGATTAAACGCTGCACAAAAATTATGGAGGATTATGAACAAAAGCTCCATTTAATTAGTAAATATACGCAAAGAATGGCCATATATTCGAAAATTCAAGCGTATAATAACAAGGATATCAATGCTTTAGTGAAAGCATTATTAGAAAATGAAGAATAACATTAAGGAGGATTTCATGAGTAAAGTTATTTCTGTCAATGCTGGAAGCAGCTCTTTAAAATTTCAATTATTTGATATGCCAAGTGAAACGGTATTAACAAGTGGTATCGCTGAACGAATTGGTTTAGAAATGGGTGCATTTAGCATAAAAGTTAATGGTGAAAAACACGAAAAACAATTACCAATTCCAGATCACAAAGTAGCAGTTTCATTATTGTTGGAAGCTTTGATTGAATATAAAGTTGTGGATAGTTTAGATGAAATTTCTGCAGCAGGACATCGTATCGTGCAAGGTGGTTCTTACTTTGCGGGTAGCGTTAAAGTAGATGAAGATGTAGTAAATAAAGTGTCTGAATTGGCGCCATTAGCACCATTACATAACCCAGCACACTTAATTGGTTATCGTGCATTTAAAGAAGCATTACCACAAATTGAACATGTGTTTGTATTTGATACGGCATTCCACCAAACAATGGAAGAAGATTCGTACTTATTCCCAGTACCTTACCAATGGTATACAGACCATAAAGTTCGTCGTTATGGTGCCCATGGTACAAGTCATGATTATGTTTCTCACCATGCGGCTGAATTAATGGGTGTGGATATTAAAGATACGAAAATTATTACATGTCACTTAGGAAATGGTGCAAGTATTAGTGCTGTTGATGGTGGTAAATGCGTTAATACTTCAATGGGATTAACTCCATTGGGAGGTATTATGATGGGTACTCGTTGTGGGGATATTGATCCAAGTGTTGTGGTGTTCATGATGAAAGAATTAAATTGTACACCTGAAGAAATGGATAATTACTTAAATAAAAAAAGTGGCATGTTAGGTGTGTCTGGTATTAGTTCAGATGCACGCGATATTGCTGATGCCATTGCCAAAGGTGACGAAAATGCCATTCGTACCATGAAATTATATGTTAACCGTTGTGTAAATGTTATTGGTGGTTACGTTGCACAAATGGGTGGTTGTGACGCCATCGTGTTTACAGCAGGATTAGGTGAAAACGATATTGACTTACGTCAACAAATCTTAGATCGTTTAACACCAACATTACATGTCGTATGCGATCCGGTACGTAATAATGTGCGTGGTAAAGATACATTAATTTCTACGGATGATTCAAAAGTAAAAGCTTATGTTATTCCAACATTGGAAGAATTAATGATTGCCCGTGACACTTATCGTATTTTAGGTTTAAATTAATGTTTTGTTCGATTCTTGATGCGATTGATTCTTATGAATCAATCGTTATCTATCGCCATTTAAATCCGGATGGGGATGCTTTTGGAGCTCAATTTGGGTTGACCCAATGGATTAAAGATAATTATCCAAATAAAACGGTTATTGCTTTTGGTAAAGATCAAGATCGTCATCATTATTTCCCGTTATGTGATGTAAACGATGATATTAATTGGTCCAATACACTTGCAATTGTCGTGGATTGTGCGAATAGGGAACGTTTAGATGATGAAAAGACGTTTGATCAATGTGCGATGAGCATTAAAATTGATCATCATCCCAATGTTGATTCTTTCTGTCAAACCAACTATGTTGATACTGCAAGTGCGGCTACGTGCCAAATTTTAATGGAGATGTTCCAACAAGCTGAGTTAATGATTTCAGTTCAAACAGCAACCTACTTAGCTTATGGAATCGTTACCGATAGTGTTAATTTTTCGGCTGCATATACAAGTGTTAATACATTGACTGCCTACACAAAATGTATGGAAGCTGGCTTAGATCATGTGGAATTATTTAAAAATACTTCACAACTTCCATTGAATGAATACAATGGCATTACCTATTTACGCAGTAAAGTAAACGTTAGCAATGGTGTAGCATATTGCATAATAAAGCAAGAAGATGTACTTGCTAATGGTTTTTCTATGGAACAACTCAAAGATCATGTCAATGTTATGAAGGGCATTGAAGGTGTTGAAGTATGGGGGTTGTTCTATGAAATAGAAGATCATAAGTATCGTGTATCATTACGGTCATACCGTGTAAATATTAATCCAATTGCACTTAGACATCATGGTGGTGGACATCAGCAAGCCAGTGGATGTAATGCAAGCAATGAAAAAGAAATCCAATGCATAGTTGATGAATTAATTCAAGCAGTAAATATTCATAAAAATGCAGAAATAATATGATTTTAATGTTGCATTTAATGTCGCTATCTTATTAAAATATATAATGTTTTTTAAAGGAGAAATAAACATGGAAACAATTAATAAAAAAGGTTTAGTAGATATCGTTTCTGATAAAACAAATATTACGAAAAAGGATGCAGCTGAAATTATCGACGCTTTGTTTGCTAGTGTTAAAGAAGCTTTGGTCAATGGTAATACAGTTGATGTTGCAGGTTTCGGTAAATTTTCAGTAAAAGAAACTGCACCTCGTCAAGGAGTTAACCCAGCAACTGGTGCTACAATTGAAATTGCAGCAGGTAAGCGTGTAACTTTTAAAACAAGCAAAACGTTAAAAGATTTAGTTAACCAATAGTTATTGAATAGGGCATGGATAAACTCCATGTCTTTTATTTTTGCAAAAAGTTTCAGTGTTATGGTTAATTTTTCGTTTTTAAAATAACAAAATTCTTCTAAACTAATAACTAAGGAGAGATTTATATGAATAATTATGTCAATTCAACTATTGAATTATTAAATAAAAAATATCCCAATGAACCAGAATTTGTTCAAGCTGTTTCTGAAGTGTTGGAAAGTGTGGATGAATTATTTGATGATAATAGTATCTATACCAAAGCTAATCTATTGCAACGATTAATTGTACCTGATCGAATTATTACTTTTAAAGTAGTGTGGGAAGATGATAACCACCAATTGCAAGTTAATACAGGATATCGTGTACAATTCAATAATGCAGTTGGTCCTTATAAAGGAGGATTACGATTTAATCCAAGTGTTAATTTAAGTATTCTTAAATTTTTAGGTTTTGAACAAATCTTTAAAAATGCGTTGACTACACTACCAATTGGTGGTGCAAAGGGTGGATCAGACTTTGATCCTAAAGGTAAAAGTGATGGCGAAATATTCCGCTTTTGCCAAGCATTTATGCAAGAATTGTATAAGTATATTGGACCTAATGAGGATGTACCTGCTGGCGATATGGGGGTTGGTGCGCGAGAAATTGGTTATCTATATGGTGTTTATAAAAAGTTAACTTCAATCTCACATTTGGGTGTACTTACGGGTAAACCATTAGGAATGGGTGGTTCTTTGGTAAGAAAAGAGGCCACTGGATTTGGCTTAATTTATTTTGTTGAAAAAGTATGTCAAGCTCACAATATCGATTACCATGGTATCAATACCATTATTTCTGGCAGTGGAAATGTTGCTATCTATGCTGCGCAAAAGGCTATGGAAAAGGGATTTAATGTTATTGGCATGAGTGATTCGAAAGGTTATATTCTTGATGAAAATTTAAATCTGGATATCATTAAAACGATTAAAGAAGTAAATCGTTCTACTTTGAAAGACTATGTGGATTTAGCACATAGTGGTCGATATTTTGAAGGTAGTATTTATGATGATGATTCAATTCATGCCCAAATTGTTTTACCATGTGCTAAAGAAAATGAAATCAATGAAGCAAGAGCATTGCGTCTTGTAAAAAATGGTACATTACTGGTTGGAGAAGGTGCCAATATGCCAAGTGATAATCAAGCCATTAATGTATATAAACGCAATGGAATCATCTATTGTCCTGGCAAAGCAGCCAATGCTGGCGGCGTTGCTACTTCATGTTTAGAAATGGGACAAAACGCACGATTCTATTTTGATTCTTTTGACATTGTTGATAAGCAATTGGAAAGTATTATGGGGCGTATTTTTGAGCAATGTGTGGATGCTATGAAATATTATCATATTGATAGGAAAGACTATCAAAAAGGTGCTAACTTAGCTGCCATGAAGAAAGTATGTGATAGCATGCTTGCCCAAGGTGAATTTTAATGGGTAGATTTATCCCATTAATGAAAGGCATTCTTTATTGTCTTTCAGCGCTTTGTTTCGGTATTGGTGCTTATTTAGGTAAACTTAATTTGCTTTATCTATTTGTTGTGGCATTTTTGGGTTTGGGAATTTATTACATTGTTACTTTTTTTAAACGTTAATAGAATAATCAATGGGTTGCACTACTGTAACCCATTGCCTAGCTTAAGGAAAATTTGCATGAACGTTGTGGATATGCATTGCGCTACAATATCGCGTTTAGCAAATAATGAAGAGTGTGACCTGAATCAAAATAATTATCATGGCGATATTGAAAAGTTAAGGCAAGGGGAATATCTCTTGCAAAACTTTGCGATGATTGTTCCCTTAGGAAAATTTGATAATCCAAAGAAGGAAGTATTTTATTTAATTACCCGTTATTTACCGAAACTATCGCAAGCATTGCGTAGTCATTATTATGATGAAACAAGTATTACTAAAATATTCCATTAAAATGTATTACGTGTTTATGAAACTATTTTAAAGTAAGGAAAAAAGATGAAAGATTATAAGATTTTTGTGATTAATCCTGGATCTACATCCACTAAGCTCTCTTTATTTGTTAATGAAGAAAATAAATATACTTGTGATGTATTTCATGATTCATCAGTTTTAAAAACTTTTGCGAACATTAATAATCAATTAAATTATCGAATGCAAGTAGTGGAACAATTTATCCAAGATAATCAAATTGATTTATCAAATTTGGATGCGATTGCATCGCGTGGGGGACCATGCTATCCGTTGGAAAGTGGTACTTATTTAGTTGATGATCAATTAATTGAAGATACCAAGCTTTCTAAAGGCGGGCTATATCACGCGTCCATGTTAGGTGTGCAAATGGCGAAATGTCTGCAACAAAAATATGGTGGAATTATTTACATGAGCGATCCAACTGTTGTTGATGAATATTGTGATTTAGCACGCATAACAGGGATTGAAGGAATCTATCGTAAATCCATAAGTCATGCATTAAATCTGAAGGTAGTGGCACGTAAATATGCATCAAGTATTAAGCGTAAGTATGAGGATTTAAATTTAATAGTTGCACATATTGATGGTGGAATTACTATCACTGCCCATGATCATGGAAAGATGATTGATGGTAATGATGGTGGTGGTGGCGATGGGCCATTTACACCAACACGTATGGGAAGCATGGCGGTAACTGATGTCATTGAATATCTTTGGGATAAACCTAAGCAAGAAGTGTTAAATTTGTGTTCGTGTACTGGGGGATTATCCAATTATTTCGGAACGTCCAATGCCGATACTATCCATGCTCAATTAGGTAATGATACAAAAGCTATGCGTATATGGCAAGCAATGATTTATCAAATTTGCAAATCAATTGGTTCAATGAGCTGTGTATTGAAAGGTAAAGTGGATGGTATTGTTTTAACTGGAGGGTTAATGCGATTTGATGATGTTTATCAAATGATTGATTCACATTGTGGCTGGATTGCACCAATTACCGTTTATCCTGGTGAATATGAGCAAGAGGCCCTTGCATTAAATGCCTTAGCTATTTTAAAAGGTGAAGTTGATGCTAAGCATTATAAAGGCAAGCCAATATGGAAGGGATTTAATGACTAAAACCTTTTGAGTTTGTGTAAAAAATAATAGTCATCAGGATTATATTTTGTTAAAATAATCAAGGGTAACCTTTAAGTGAATACGAGAGATTCATAAGGGATACATAAGTATTTTGATTGTTTTTTCTTAACAAAGGGTACCTTTAAGCTACCCTTATTTTTTATAAGGGTAAAGGGAGGTTATATGAGTGAAAATAAGCATGGTTTATTATTGGATATCCATGATAAACCCAAACCACAACAATGGTTAGCACTTTCTGTACAACATGTATTTGCGATGTTTGGTGCTACCGTTTTGGTACCAATTTTAACAGGTTTACCTGTATCCGTAGCATTATTTGCATCCGGTTTAGGTACATTAATCTACATGGCGATTACAAAATTCCAAGTACCAATTTATTTGGGAAGTTCATTTGCTTATATTAGTGCAGTTGTATTTGCAAAAGAAGCTTTGGGTGGGGATATTTCTGCGGCTCAAACAGGATTAATGCTTATTGGATTAATCTATGTTTTTGTAGCGATTATTATTAAATTTGTGGGCAAAGATTGGATTGATAAATTATTGCCACCAATTGTTATTGGACCAATGATTGCAGTTATTGGGTTAGGATTGGCTGCTAATGCGGTAAGTAATGCAGGCTTTGTTGTTGGCGGTGATTGGCGTGTCATGGTTGTTGCATTGATTACTTTCTTAACTACCGCATTGGTACAAACTCGTGCTAAAGGTTTTTTAAAAATTATTCCATTTATTTGTGGAGTTGTTGTTGGGTATTTAAGTGCAGTATGTTTTGGATTGGTAGATTTTCAACCCGTAATCGATGCAGCATGGCTTAAATTACCAGAATTCTATTTTCCGTTCAAATTAGGAAATTTTGGTCAATATCGCTTCTATTTTGGTCCGGAAACTTGGGCGATTTTACCGGTTGCCATCGTTACCATTAGTGAACACATTGGCGACCATACGGTATTAAGTAAAGTATGTGGGCGCAATTTCTTAAAAGATCCTGGATTAGATAAGACTTTGATGGGCGATGGAATAGCGACTGCAGTTTCTGCATTTTTAGGTGGTCCTGCCAATACAAGTTATGGAGAAAATACAGGCGTGATTGGATTGACGAAAGTTGCCAGTATTTATGTAACGGGTGGCGCAGCTGTGATTGCTATCTTATTGAGTTGTGTAGGTAAAATATCGGCATTAATTATGAGCGTTCCAAATGCTGTCATTGGCGGTATGTGTATTATTTTATATGGCGTAATTGCCTCTAATGGATTGCGTGTATTAGTGGATAATAAGGTTGATTTTAGTAAATCTCGTAATATCATCATAACCAGTGCTATGTTAGTTATTGGTTTAGGTGGGGCTATTTTACCATTAGGTAATATTGCCACATTATCTGGTACAGCTCTATCCGGTTTAGTTGGAATCATTCTAAACTTTATATTACCGAAAGAAAATCAAGATCAAACAACTTTAGAATTGTAATAATATGTTAAATATTGGCAAAGCAATTTGCCAATATTTGTGTATAATGACGATAGTAAAACGAAGGAAGGTAAAACATGAAGTGTTGTGATGCAACAGTAATAAGTAATCAACAATTGACACCGACAGTTTATAAAATGGTGTTAAGTATGGATACCAGTGATATTACCCAGCCAGGTCAATTCATTAATATTGAATGTGAGCAATTGTATTTAAGAAGACCCATTTCTATTTATGATTGGAACGATACGAGCGTTACGATTGTGTATCGTGTGGTAGGTAAGGGTACTAAAGTATTAAGTGAATGTAAAAAAGGTCAAGTGTTTAATGTATTAACTGCCTGTGGTAATGGGTATGATATTAACCAAATTAATCCGGATGTGTTAGTTGGTGGTGGCGTAGGTATTCCTCCACTTTACGGATTGGCAAAACGCCTAAAACTAGCAGGAAAGTCTTTTTCAGTAGTTCTTGGTTACAGTAATGCAAGCGAAATCTTTTTATTGGATGAATTTAAAGCATTGAATGTACCGGTTTATGTTAGCAGCGATGACGGATCCATAGGTATTAAAGGCAATGTTGTGGATGTTTTAAAACAAGCAAATTTATCCGTTAAAAGTTATTGTAGTTGTGGCCCATTGGTTATGATGAAAGCATTAGTTAACACATATCCTAATGCAATAGGTTATTTATCATTAGAAGAAAGAATGGGCTGTGGTTTTGGTGGATGCATGGGTTGCTCGATTAAGACTAAAAATGGTTTTAAACGGGTATGCAAAGAAGGACCAGTATTTGAAAGTGAGGAATTACTATGGGAAGACTAAGTGTCAATTTAAGTGGATTACAATTGGATAATCCAATTATTCCTGCAAGTGGTACTTTTGGGTTTGGTCAAGAATATCAACAATTTTATGATATTAATATTTTGGGAAGTTTTTCGTGTAAAGGTACGACACGGGAAGCGCGTTATGGTAATGAATTACCACGCATTGCCGAATGCACAGCGGGTATGATCAATGCAGTGGGTTTACAAAACCCAGGGATTGATCATGTTATTAATCACGAATTGAAAGAATTATCCAACTTTTATCAAAAAAAAATAATCGCAAATGTTTCTGGATTTAGTTTAGATGAATATGTTGAGGTTGCTTCCAAAATGGATCAACAAAATATTGTTGGTATTATAGAAGTTAATATTAGCTGCCCAAATGTAAAACATGGTGGCTTAAGTTTCGGAACTGACCCTAAACAAGCTGCAGAAGTAACTAAGGCGGTTAAAGCAGTATGCAAGAAACCAGTTTATGTAAAATTAAGTCCCAATGTAACTAGCATTGTCGAGATTGCAAAAGCTGTGGTGGAAGCAGGTGCCGATGGTATTGTTGCAATCAACACATTACTTGGTTCTCGATTTGATATTAAGACAGGAAGACCAATTATTGCTAATGTTGCCGGAGGTTTTTCAGGCGATGCCATCAAGCCAGTAGCATTGCGTTGTGTGCATCAAATAGCCAATGCGGTGGATGTACCGATTATTGGTGTTGGTGGAATTTCAACCTGTGAAGATGTGATTGAAATGATTAGTGCTGGAGCAACGGCTGTGCAAGTTGGTGCTGCGAATCTTAAAAATCCATATGTCTGTTATGAGTTAGTCAATCACTTAGAAGAAGTGATGGATCAATACAATATTGCATCAATTGAATCAATTATCGGAAGGAGTAAAAAGTATGCAAAATAACATTGAACGTGACGTAATTATTGCCTGTGATTTTTCCAGTAAGGAAGAAACATTAAATTTCTTGGATAAATTTGGTGATACTAAACCATTTGTAAAAATAGGTATGGAATTATTCTATGGCGAAGGCTTAGATATCGTAAAAGAAATTAAACGCAGAGGCCATCGTATTTTCTTGGATTTAAAAATGCATGATATTCCCAATACTGTACATAAAGCAATGATTAATGTAGCTAAATTAGGTGTTGATTTGACCAGTATTCATGCTGCAGGTACAATCCGTATGATGAAAGCAGCTCAAGAAGCGGTAGATATTGTTGGCAGCAATACACGTATTATTGCCATTACTCAATTAACTTCTACTTCTCAAGAAGTGATGCAAAAGGAATTATGGATTGATCATCCAATTAATGATACCGTTCAACACTATGCCCAAAATGCGTATGAAGCAGGTATTGCTGGTGTTGTATGTTCACCACTTGAAGCTGGATTGGTCCATGATGTTTGCCCAGATAACTTTATTGTTGTAACGCCAGGTATTCGTTTTGCTGATGATGCAAAGGGTGATCAAGTCCGTGTTACTACACCTGCGAAGGCAAGAGAAATTGGCAGTAACTACATTGTAGTTGGTCGCTCAATTACTGCAAGTAAAGACCCATTAGCGGCTTATCAACGTTGTGTTAGAGAATTTGTTTTAGGTGAAGAATAAGAAGGAAGGTATATAAGTATGTCAACAGAAGTTAAAATTGCCCAAGATTTGTTAAAAATAAAAGCTGTATTTTTGAAACCCAATGATCCATTTACTTGGGCGAGTGGTATTCATTCACCAATTTATTGCGATAACCGGCTTACATTAAGCGATGTGGATGTAAGAAATGATGTTGAAAATGCGTTAGCAGATATTATTCGTACTTACTATCCTGAATGTGAAGCGGTTATGGGTACAAGTACTGCCGGTATTGCGCATGCTGCTTTGGTTGCTAATATTTTGGGTTTACCTATGGGATATGTTAGAAGTAGTGCGAAAGACCATGGTCGTACCAATAAAATTGAAGGTAAGTGTGAACCTGGAACAAAAGTTGTTGTTGTGGAAGATTTAATTTCTACCGGTGGCTCATGCATTGATGTGGTTGATGCGTTACGTGAAGTTGGTGCAGTAGTGTTAGGTGTTGCCAGTATATTTACCTATGACTTAGCTAAGGGTTTAAAACGTTTGGAAGAAGCAAATGTTATTAATCATTCAGCAAGTAATTTCCACACGTTAATCCATGTTGCTGCTGATAGTGGTTATATTGGAAAAGATGATATTGAAAAATGTCTCCAATTTCAAGCAAATCCAAATGATGAATCTTGGATGAATCGTTAATATAATTTTTTAAATAGTTATCACTAATTTGTAGACTTCTAATAGTGCAAAGATAAAAAGGTCTTCATTAATTGAAGGCCTTTTCGTTTTGACTAATGTATTCATCCACACTGCGTTGTAACGTTTTTAAAGGTGTATGAGAAGCATTTAATAAACTCGTATTAAATTCAATTTCATTAAAGTTAGATCCTAGAGAATCCAATGCTTTTTCACGTAATTGCATATAAACAAGATTACCGAATTCGTATGGGTTGAAAGCAGCAGGATTGCAACGTAATTGTTCATATAATGGTTGTACATCATCGAGAGTGACATCACCAACATTTTCATTAAAATAATCGGTGCATTGTTGTAAATCCCACCCAAGATAATGAATACCATAGTCCAATTGCAATACTTGTAATCCATAAATCATTTCATTGAATAAATATAGATTGATTTGATCTTCATCCCATTGATTTAAATAGCATAGTGCCAAGTATTCGCTGTATCGTGCATATCCTTCTACATTAGCAGTTGGCGCATACAAAACTTTAATAATGGAACTATCCGGATTATTTTGATAGGCATAGGTTGTTTGATATAAGTGGCCTAAATAGCCTTCATGATTTACCGTAGTATAAGTGGATAAGGAAGATAAATCTGCAGTAAATGGATTAACACAGATGGTTTGATGTAGATAATCGTCCAATTCAGGATAAAGATAATAGGCTAGCACACCCGGGGTAGCGATACTTTCCGGTAAATCATAGATTTCAACTTCCACTTCTTGTATTTTTGGGACATAATCTTTTAGATTAGACTTCGCAAAATCAATGATTTCGCGATAACTTGCAAAATTTAAAAAGTTTTGATCATTTAAATAATTGAGATAATATTTATCATCTTGATGGTTATTTAATATATTCATTAATTTAAATGCATATTTAAGTACATAGGAATCGATGGAGTCGCTAAAGTTTTCCATATCGAATTCACAACCCATTTCAAGTTGTGCGAGCAAAGTATAATATTCTTTACCATTCGGTAAAGAAGCATAGCCACCTTGATTAATGTTATCTTTGTTTATTGTGAAGAAATCCACGATTTTTTGATAGCTATTTACAATTGCATCATATTTAAGTGTTAATTGTTGGTTGATTTCTTCTTTTTCATTGGAAGTGATAGCTTCAAGTGCATTAACATTATCAATTAATAAATTAAGTAATGGTTGATCACTATCGTTAATAAAGTTATTGCATGCCTCAATGACTTCATCTGCATTGGTGATTAAAGTATTTAATTCAATTTGAGTTTGACTATAGCTAAGTGCAGAATCAATAAATGATGGTATGGAATCTAGAATTGATAATGCCATATCTACATCTTCTTTACTTTCAATTCGTAAGTGTTGAATGGTCGTTACTAAACTACTTTGAATACCACTCATCGTACTAAATGGTTGGTCATAATAATTAAATTTAGGATCACTTAGTTTTAGTGACATATCCATATCAAAATATAATGTATCGTAAATATCTTGTTGCTTACGGGAAAGAGATTCATAATCAAACTGAATTAATTCATTAAAATCTTTTTGAACCATATCCAGTTGTTTGTCCATTGATTCTTTAGAATAATCTGCACCCAGTCCTTTTGCTACTTTATTTATATCTAAATCAAAGTTGGCGGGATCTTTGACAAATTGAAGAACGACAGATTCTGAAGAAGATAATGTTTCTTTTAACAATTCATCCAGATATTGGCGAAAAGCTTCATTATCTTCAAGTGCGTAGCTAATTTGGACAACACTGGATTCACTTGGTGAAGGTGATGGTGTTACTACTGGTTGAGTTTGGCAAGCTGATAAAGCAAGTAACGATAAGCCAATAAAAAATTTTTTAAGGTTCATAAGAAAGCTCCTTTTTAAATTATTTTAATTATAAGTTAATAAATTTAAATTCTAATAAAATCTAACATGTTTTCGATATCTTTCTAACATGTAAGAAAGAAGTGAATATGCGAAGCATAAGAAAATTGAGTTTATATTGAGTAAAGCAGAAAACTCAGAAGTCTTTAGCTTATGAAATGAATGCTAAAGCGTTATAATCTATGTAGTTCTTTGAAAAGTTAATGTATATGGTTCTTACTACCAATCATTAGTAAGGTAAAACATTAAATGTGAAGTAGACAT
>Elaine_p2__coassemble_911_pt1 | contig 18945 bp, 15 predicted proteins | sample Elaine_p2__metabat2_high_PE_023 | metagenome-assembled genome bin Elaine_p2 | reverse complement strand
TTACTAATTTATTAAAAATTTATTGATCTTTAGGCGGTTTTTTTAAAAAATCGAAGAAAAAATAGATTTTTTTCAGAAATAAACGCAATTTAGCAAAATTAAGCTTATACTATTTCCATTCAAATAAGGAGATTAATCATGCGATTTGACTTGAATGAATTTGGAACACTAGTTTTTAATGAAAAAGCGATGCAGGAATACTTGCCAGGACCAATTTATGATCGTTGGAAAAATACTACTGATAAAAAAGAAGGCTTGGATCGTTTTAGTGCCGATGCTATTGCTCATGCCATGAAAACATGGGCCATTAGTAAAGGATGTACTCACTATACCCATTGGTTTCAACCTATGACTGGTTCGACAGCTGAAAAACATGATGCATTTTTAGATAAAGATACTAACGGTTTACCGATTGAACGTTTTTCTGGTAAAGCATTAATTAAAGGCGAACCTGATGCATCATCTTTCCCAAGTGGCGGATTACGCGCAACATTTGAAGCACGTGGATATACGTATTGGGATTGTACTTCTTACGCTTTCATTCAAGACGATGTTTTGTGTATTCCAAGCGTATTTGTTTCGTATACCGGAGAATCATTAGATAAGAAAGCACCATTACTCAGAAGTATTGAAGCATTGGACAAATCAGCAACTCGCGTTGTTAATTTATTGGGCGACAAGCAAGTGCGTTCTGTTCATCCAGTAGTTGGTTTAGAGCAAGAATATTTCCTCATATTAAACAAAGATTATGAGCAACGTTTGGACTTAAAGCTTACCGGACGCACTCTTTTCGGACGACAAGCACCAAAAAGTCAAGAACTGGGTGACCATTACTTTGGCTCCATACCAAATCAAGTGCAATTGTTTATGGATGATGTCAATCGTCAATTATGGAAGTTAGGTATTTATTCAAAAACCGAACACAATGAAGTTGCACCAAATCAATTTGAAATCTGTCCAATCTTTTGCGAATGCAATGTTGCTGTTGATCAAAACCAAATCATTATGTCTGTTTTAAAAAATGTAGCATTAAAGCATGGTATGACGTGTTTACTGCATGAAAAACCTTTCAAAGGAATTAATGGTAGTGGTAAACATAACAATTATTCGCTTGTATGTGATGATGGACAAAATTTATTCACACCGGGGGATAAACCGATTGAAAATATCCGCTTCCTTGTCTTTCTATCTGCATTTATTAAAGCAGTAGATGAATACGCTTCATTATTACGTATGGCGGCAAGTTCCGGTGGTGCAGGCAACGATCACCGCTTGGGCGCATCGGAAGCACCTCCAGCCATAATTTCAATTTATTTAGGTCAATTCCTAGAAGATACATTGGATAATTTGCTTCACAGTGGAAAAACAAAAACCGTGGATGAAAACAACTATATTATCCCACCCGTTTCTACATTAAGTTATATTCCACGAGACAACACCGATCGTAATCGCACATCGCCGATTGCTTTTACAGGCAATAAATTCGAATTCCGTATGTTAGGCAGTAGTATGAGCGCTTCGGTGGTCAATACTGTATTAAATACAGCTTTAGCAAAAGAATTGGATGAATTTTCTGCCCAACTTGAAGGAATCAAATATATTGATGATATTCGTAAAAAAGCTTTGGAATTATGCAAGGATGTTTTAGAAAAGCATTCTCGTATTCTTTTCTCTGGCGATGGTTATTCTAGCCAATGGGTAGAAGAAGCACATCGCCGAGGATTACCACATTTAAAAAGTGGTGTGGATAGTTTTGAATATTTCATAAGTAAAGACAGTATTGAATTATTTGAAAAATATCATATCTATACGCAAAAAGAAATGTTTTCACGGACGGATATCCTATTCTCGCAATATGAAAAAACAATGGAAATTGAAGCACGTACTGCCTTACACATGATTACACGACACTTCTTACCTAAGATGATTGAATCATATCATGATCATTGTGAAACCTTGAGCTATGCCGCCAATTTAAATGTCCCTAAATATTTAACCCATCGCATCGATCAACTGGCTACATGGATTGATCAATTAAATGATGCTAGCGAAGATTTAAGAGGGAAATTAAAACAGGTAATGGATAATTCATCCAACGCAAAAGAAAGTGCATTTTTAGCACATAAAACATTAGTTCCAGCACTTGCGCACGTACGAGAAATTGTGGATGAATACGAAAAAAATAGTGGTAAAAAATATTATGGCTTACCAACTTATGATGATATTTTATTCTCTTTAAACTAAACGGCCCTTCTAAAAAGGTTGGAAAATTTTCCAACCTTTTTTTGTTTTTTAAAGTTCACCGGATAGTCGTTGAATTGCTTCAGCAAGTAATATTGGTGGTAATGCAACATTAATACGAATCGAACACGGATGGCCAAAAGGTCGACCATCTTGCCATAAAACACCTTTCCTTACTCCTTTAGCCAATAGTTCATCCAAATCTATCTGATGGTTTCGACAATAATCGGTACAATCCACATAAAGCATATAAGTACCTTGAGGTAAAGCACACTTCAATCCATCAATAGATAGTATGAAGTTGCGCATCGTAACTAAATTTTGATGAATCACTTCATTTAATTGATTCACCCACATATCCCCTTGATTATATGCAGCAATTAACGCTTCACAACTTAATGCATTGGCTTTATTAAATCCACAATTATGTTTGAATTGTTCGTATTTGTTTTTCAATTCCGGATTAAAAACAACATCATAACTTCCACTCAATCCTGCCAAGGAAAACGTTTTACTTGGTGCTGCTAAGTAGATTAAATGATTACGAATTGGATTAAAATTGAGCAAACTTGTAAATTCATAATCTTTACACACAATATCGCTCCATATTTCATCCACTACAATAACCATATCATAGGTTAAGGCCAAGTTTATCAACTGAATTAATTCTTCTTTTTCCCAAACTCTACCACTTGGGTTATGTGGCGAACATAATATCATTTTTTTAATATTATATTGCTTGATTTTTGCTTCCATATCTTTAAAATCCATTCGCATTAATCCAGATTCATCCATAATTAAATCTGAGTACACTAAAGTTCGTTTAGCTAAATTCGCCGCCCGTTTAAATCCTATATAACAAGGATTATGAATTAATACCGCATCATTTTCCTTTCCATCCATCGCTAAGGCTGCAAATACACCTCCCACAACGCCGTTGCAAAAACCAATATCATCTAATGTAATATTTTTAACTTGATGTCGCTTATCAAGCCAATGAATAATTGCTTGATAATAACGATCATCCAAATAAAAATAACCAAATGTCTTTTGATCGATTCGTTGCTTTAATGCATCACTAATAAAATCTGGCAAAGCGAAGCTAGTGTCTGCCACCCACATAGGAATTGATGTGTATCCTGGCAATATTTCACTTACTTTATTACCAAACATCGCTTTACCTATGGAAAAACTTAGCGCCCTTTGATTAGCATTATTGCGATCAATTATTTCATTAAAACATTTTTCGTACATAATATATTCCTTTCCATAATACATGAGAAAAAAGCAGACTCAGTCTGCTTTAAATGTACCTTCTTCAATTTGTTTTATCATATCAACACGATTGGCGTGGCGACCTGCCATAAATTCTGCATCCAACCATGCATCAACAATCATTTTAGCTAATTCGATACCCACAACACGTGCACCAAAGCATAATACATTGGAATTGTTATGTTGACGAGATAATTTCGCAGAATAAGGTTCAGAACAACATACAGCCCGAATACCTTTGACCTTATTGGCGACTAAGCTCATTCCCACTCCGGTACCACAAATTAAAATTGCACCATCCAATCGCTCATTCACAACATCTTGGCAAACAGGATAGCCAACAGATGGGTAATTCATACTTTCATGACTATCAGTGCCATAATCCACTACTTCAATTCCCTTTGATTCAATATACGTTTTAATTTCTTGTTTTACTTCCACTGCACTGTGGTCATTCCCGATTCCGATTTTTTTCATCATTATCTTTCCACCAACTTTTCTGCTTCAGGGAATGCAACACCATTTGTATCCACATTAACGCATTCAATCACGACATCTTCTAATGGTTTATCCATGCGATTTGTTGCTACATTGGCGATTTTATCCACAATATCCAAGCCTTCAATTACTTTACCAAATGCTGCATATTGCCCATCGAGGTGTGGTGCATCTTGATGCATAATAAAGAATTGTGAACCTGCACTATCTGGATGCATACTGCGTGCCATACTAATTACACCACGGCTATGTTTTAAATTATTAACCACTCCATTTGCTAAAAATTCCCCTTTAATACTATAGCCGGGCCCACCAATACCTTTACCTAATGGATCACCACCTTGAATCATAAATCCTGAAATAACACGGTGAAAAATAAGCCCGTCATAAAAGCCTTTTTGCACTAATTCAATAAAGTTATTCACAGTGTTGGGAGCAATTGTTGGTTCTAATTCAATTTTAATTTCTCCCATATTTTTAATTTTCATTGTAACGATTGGATTACTCATATTACTTCCTTCCTTTTTGCATTGATTATATCGCGATTCACCATTTCTTTCCATCGCATTAAATCATCATAGACCATGACAGGTTCAATTAATGTTTGACTGTTTTCGCCTAGCATTAATTCAACCAATGTCACATTACTTGGCTTATTAAAATTTGGTTGATACATTTGTAATCGCGATATTTTTAACTTATGTTGATTACCAACAGCAATCAATTTAGCCAATTGATCCGACGGATATATTAAATAGGCTCTGCCTTTATTTTCCAGCAAGTGATGAATTGTCTCCATTAAGTCGGCTAAAGTTAATTGATGTTGATGTCGCGCATTGATAAATGCATTCGCATTGTCAATCATTTGATAATAAGGCGGATTACATAAAATAACATCGTATTTATATTGACTGCGATATCCAACAATGTCTTGATGCCAAACAATGCCATCCACGTGATTCAATGCCAAATTTTCATTGGCAAGTTTAACACTTTCGCTATTAATTTCGATGCCATGCAAGCACTTTGGATGATAAATACTGGCCAATAAAAGTAAGGCAGCATTATTGCTGCCTAAATCCATGACTCTGGATTTATGCTTAATATTAGCAAATGACGCTAATAAATAGGTGTCAGTATTCGTGTGAAAATAACCTTCTAAATGTTTTATTGGTAACAACTCATTAATCAAATAATCCATATTGTATCTTTGGACATTCAAAATAGAATGTACTTCCCTTTCCAACTTCACTGCTTACCCCATACTTGGCATGGTGGCAATCCAATATAGCTTTAACTATGGCTAATCCTAATCCACTGGATTCTAAAGAATTACGTGCAAACTGCTTATCTACTTTATAATAACGATCCCAGACATATGGTAAATGTTGTTGGTCAATACCTTCCCCATTATCCTTAACTTCTACCCGTACAGTATTTTCTAAATCTAAAATAGTAACAATTATTTGGCTATCGTTAGGTGAATGTTTAATGGCGTTGGTTAAAAAATTATAGATTACTTGACCAATCTTTATTTCGTCAGCGTTCATTAGTGCTGAACTATCACCCAATAATTTAACGTTTATGTGTTGCTTATCCAAAAGAATTTGACATATATCAATCATATCCTTGCACACTTCCACGACATCAAAATCTGACAAGGTTAATTCATAGTTTCCACTTTGCATTTTACTTAATTCACTCATATCCACAACCAAACGGTTTAAAAAATGACTTTCTTTTAAAATAACATCCAAATGTTCATTACGTTTTACTGGATTGTCCCCACTTATATCCTTGATCATTTCAGCATACGCAGTAATCATCGTTAGTGGAGTCTTAATATCATGTGAGACATTAGCAATTAAATCTTTTCGTAATTCATCAACTTTTCCTAATTGTGTGGTAGCATACGTTAACGTATTCGCCAACTCTCGTGTTTCATTAAAATAGCCACCATTAAATTCGACACAGTATTTACCTTTTCCTAGTTCTTCCGCACTCTGTTTCATGGAAACAATCGGATTAGATAAGCGTTTTGATAAAACAATAGAAATCACAAGTGACATGATAATTACCACAAATGCAAACACAAAATACGAACTATTCATGAAATTAATAATGGCATCAATGGGTTCTACCGGCGCATTAACAAATACATAATAATCCGAAAACATTTTTTCTAAAGTAATTCCGTACAACACCGTTTCTTGATGCGTATCTTCATTACTTAATACAGTCGAAATTTCCCCATTGTTTTGAGTAAGTAATTCGACTAAAGCGTAACCATTACGTTCAGGATTTGGTAATATCAATTCTTCGTTAATAGTTAAACGCCCGTTAAAAATACAACTACTACCTAACCCATCTCCATAATATAATTGTTTTCCATTTCCATTATAGACAACAACACAGGCATTGGAATTAACAATGGTTTGCAATGCACGTTGGGAAACATTTATTGTTGAATAATCACTTTCCAATAATATATTTCCAATTTCTTGTGCCACTGTCTTAACGCCAGTTAATTGGCGATTGCGATAATACGGAATAACAAACGTTGTCTGCAACAACCACAATAAACCCACTAACCCAATGGCAAAAAGAAAGAATGACATCCCGACCGTAAAGCGGATGCCATGCAGTTGACGTATCATTCTTTCTTTTAGCTTATTGCACTTCAAATTTATAACCCATTCCTCTAACAGTCACAATAAAATCACGATATGGTCCTAAATTATGACGTAACATTTTAATATGGGAATCGACAGTACGATCATCACCATAGTAGTCATAATCCCAAACTTCCGTTAATAATTTTTCGCGAGATAAAGCCACATTTTGATTTTCAACCATGTAAAGTAATAAATCAATTTCTTTTGGTGTTAAATTCGCAACTTTATTATCTACTTTGACACTTCTTCCCTTTACATCAATTTCTAGCCCAGCAAATTTATAACGTGCTTGGTTATTTAACTTCCCGCGTTCTAAAACAGCTTTAACCCGTGCCATTAATTCTTTCGGCGAAAACGGTTTAACCATGTAATCATCCACACCGATTTCAAATCCAAATAATTTATCATATTCTTCCCCACGGGCACTTAACATAATTACAGGAATATTGCTACTTGTTTTAATACGTTTACATACTTCATATCCATCCAATTTTGGCATCATAATATCTAATATTACTAGGTCAATGGGTTGTTGTTCCACTGCTGATAAAGCGTCTAGGCCATCTTCAGCTTCCGCCACTTCATATCCATTCAATAAAGCGTATTCTTTTACAACTTCTCTAATTTTTTCTTCATCATCAACAATTAATAATCGCGCCATAATTACCTTCTTTCATCGGATGCTTTCAAAATACGACACTTATTGATCAGCACCCCTTTATTATTTACTTTTAATTCTACTTGACAATATGTTTTTTCCACAAGTTGTGGGGCGATATTTTGATATAGATTCGGCATAATGCTTGTTTCATACGTTCCACTTTCATCCATTAACGAAACAAAAGCCATCAAATCCCCTTTTTTTGTGCGGTGTTGTTTAACTCGAGTTACCATACCAAAACCTTGAAATATTCCTTCCCCTTGATTTAAACAATCCGATAACATAGATGTATTCACATTAAAACGTGCACGCATATTCGCAAATGGATTAACAGTTAAAAACACACCCAAAGCTTGCGCTTCATTCAATGCTTTTTGCATAATATCTTCTTTAACAACTGTTAAAGTTGGTTCACTTAGTAATGAAGCATCCAAATGGTAACCATCCTTATCATAAACAGTAATCAAATCTCCATAACGCATTGCATCATCTAAGGATAATTTCATAGCAAAGCGATTGGGATTAAAACAATCCAATGCACCTGCATCAATCAATGAATCAATGATTGCTTTGGAACACTTTAATGCCACTAAGCGTGCAATAGCATTGGTATAACTAACAAACGGACCATTAACGAAGCGATCATTGACAATCGCTTTGCCAATTACACTTCCAACTCCTTTAATGGATAATAAGGCAAAGCGGATACCCTTGTTACTCATACTAAATCCCAATTGAGATTCATTAATATCTGGTGGTAACACTGGAATATGATTGCGCGTTAATTCTTGTAAGGTTAGCGTTATCTTTGCATTGGCACCTAAAATACTATTTAAATAAGCTGTATAGAAAGGATAAGGTGCATTTACTTTTAAATACGCCAATTGATAGGCAATCAACGCATATGCCACAGAATGGGCTTTATTAAATCCATACCCACTAAATTTTTCAATTAAATCAAACCATTGCATGGCATTATTTTGTGTATAGCCATTATCGATAGCTCCTTGAATGAATTCGTCACGTAAACGATTAATTTCTTCTTTTTTCTTTTTCGACATCGCTTTACGCAAGATATCAGCTTGCGCTAAAGTAAAATTAGCTACAATTTGCGCAATTTGCATAACCTGTTCTTGATAAACCATCACTCCATACGTTTCACTAAGGATATTTTTGATGGCTAAATTTGGATAATTTGCTTTATGATTGGTTTTGTTTTTTAAATACATCGGAATTAATTCCATAGGTCCAGGACGGAATAAAGCTACTGCCGCAACGATATCATTAAAACAATTAGGTTTTAATTGCTTTAATAGATTTTTCATCCCTTCACTTTCCAATTGGAACACACCAATCGTATCGGCTTTCGCAATCAATTGAAATGTTTTAACATCGGTTAATGGAATTTGCTTTAAACTAAAATTTGGTTGAGATTGTTGAATCATTTTAGTAATGGAATCTAAGATAGTAAGATTTCTTAGTCCTAAAAAATCCATTTTAATCAACCCCATATCTTCCAAATATTCCATCGTATATTGAGTAGTTAACATCGTATCATCCAAAGCAATCATTGGACCAACTTGGTCAAATGGTTTTAAGCTAAAAACTATTCCACCGGCATGAGTAGAGCAATGGCGTGGTAATCCTTCCAATTGCATCGCAACTTCTAAAATCGACGCTATCATCGGATTTTCATATTGCATTTGTTTTAATGCCACACTTTGTTGCAATGCCATCTCCAGTGTAATTTTTGGAGCATTGGGAATGCAACGTACAATGCGATCCACCTCAAAGTTATGCAATCCATACGCTTTAGCAACATCTCTAACCACTTGTTTAGCAGCTAATGTACCAAAAGTTAAAATATGCGCAACATGTTGCTTACCATATTTGTTAACAACATATTCAATCACTTCATCCCGCCGATTATCCGGAAAATCTGTATCAATATCTGGCATCGATGAACGACTTGGATTTAAGAATCGTTCAAATAATAAGTTGTATTGTATTGGATCGATATCGGTAATACCAATAGAATATGAAACCAATGATCCCGCGGCGCTTCCTCTACCTGGACCAACTAAAATCCCATGTTTTTTAGCATAAAGAATATAATCATACACAATCAAAAAGTAATCATCAAATCCCATTTGGTGAATGATTGACAATTCATAAGTTAAGCGTGATGCATAATTATCTGGTAAGCAAGTAACATTTAGCCGTTTGCATAAGCCCACATGGGATAGTTGACTTAAATAAGTTGAGGTATTGACATTGTTTTTTAACGGATATTTAGGTAACTGGGTTTTTAATTCATCCAAATCAAAGCAAACACTATTTGCCAATTCATCATTATTTACTAACACGCTTTCATTATATAGTTGGTAATATTGATCCAAAGTTAATAGATAACGGTAAACATCTTTCACTAATGATTTATCACTAATTAATTTATCATCATGAATGGCATTAATTACATAGGCTGCTTGTGCTTGATAATCAAAACAATAGCGTGTTTTATTTATTGCCACACATTTTAGCCCAACTTGATTCGCATAAGTAAATGCAATGGAATTAATATGAGCAAAATAAGAAGCTTCTTGCCGAGTTAGTCCTAAATAGTTATCGTTAGGATGATATGCAACCATTTGATTGTAAATGACATTAAATGCATTAAAGTCTTCATCTTTACTTGCCTGTTCAAATATTCCATCGGCATTAAATGCAATTAATGCACATTGATTTAATAGGCTTAAATCTTGCCAATTCAATCTTCTTTGGGCCAATATAAGGGATATATTACACAATTGCAAATACCCTTGCGCATTTAATGCAATAGCTTCAAAGGTAATACGATTTAGTGGGTCCTCAAAATCCATTTCCAGTCCAAAGATAGGCTTGATTCCATATTGTTTACAGCAACGATCAAAAGCCTTAGCACCAAATAGAACATTATGATCACTTAAAGTAGCATACGTGTAACCATAACTTACTGCTGTTTTCACATATTCTTCGATTCTTAATACCGATTGAAGTAAAGAAAATTCACTTCGTGCATACAATGGACCCATTTTTTAAGTTTCCTTTCGATACTTATTATATAATAGCTTAGGTGATTGTTCACCTTGCTTAGTGAAACTATGCTAAACTTTTTAGCAATTACATAAGAAAAGGAGTTACTGTGAGTTTTTTATATAAACCTGCCTCGAAAGGTAAAAAAATTGTTGCAACCATATGTGGAGTAGTTCTTTCATTATTTTTAATTGGTGTGGGTGTTGGTAGCTTTATTGCCTACGATATGTTAAAAGATGCACCAATATTGGATCTTAATGACTTTATTGGTCAAGAATCCTCTGTACTTTACGATGCCAATGGCAATGAAATCAGTGAATTGGGTGCCTACTTAAGAAAGAATGTTTCATATGATGAAATGAGTGAAAATCTGGTGGATGCTTTCTTATCCATTGAAGATTCGCGATTTTTCCGTCATCCGGGGTTTGATTTACCACGTTTCTTAAGTGCAGCATTGGCTAACTTATCCAGTGGAGATTTTAGCCAAGGTGGTTCAACATTTACCATGCAATTAATTAAAAACACTTACTTTACATTGGATGATATTTTGGGTGGTAAAGTAGCACCAAAATCCATCCCAAGAAAAGTTCAAGAAATTTGGTTAGCCTTAAATTTAGAACAGCATTTGGATAAACAAACCATTTTCCAATTATATGTCAACCGTATTAACTTTGGAGGGAATATCCGTGGTGTTGAAAAAGCAGCGCAATATTACTTTGGAAAAAGCTGTAATAATTTAACGATATCAGAAGCTGCGTATTTAGCTGGTATGATTAACTTGCCGAATGTCTACAATGCTTATACTAATTTAGAAGCTGCTACACAACGTCGTAATGAGACATTGGCCATGATGAAATATCATGGATACATTAGTGAACAAGAATATCAATTGGCATTATCAGTTAAATTGGAAGATTGTTTAGTAGGCGAAAACTATTCCAAACCAAACAGTGATGGTCGTTATCAATCTTATATTGACGCCGTTATTGATGAAGCCATCGTATTAACCGGTAAAGATCCAACCATTTACGCAATGGAAATTTATACAAACATGAACCCAACGGTTCAAAATGCATTGGAAGATATAATGGATGGTACTAATAAAGATGTATGGTGGCCAGACGATAAAATGCAATTTGCCTTTATTTCTATGGATAATCACACCGGTGAAATAGTCGGAATTGCTGGAGGAAGAAATTATAATGCAGGTGCACGTTTATTAAATCGAGCGACTGCCCAATTTAAAAATCCAGGTTCTGCAGTCAAACCGTTCTTATCTTACGCATTAGCCTTTGACCGGCTCGGCTGGTCTACCGCACATATTGTTACCGATAAACCTATTCCATTGGATCCAAATAATCCAAACTCTCACGTATTCTCTAACTTTGATAACCAATACCGTGGGGATGTTACATTGGAACAAGCAGTGGGTCAATCCTTAAACTTACCAGCTATTTCGACATTGCAAGAAGTTATTGATAAGATTGGTCAAGATGCTGTTATCAAATATTTACGTAATTTAGGATTTGAACATTTTGATGAAGATTATTTCAACATTCAATTTGCTATTGGTGGTTATGGATTTGATACAAGTGTCAAAGAAATGGCTGCAGCGCACGCGGCAATGATTAATTTAGGAGAATATAATAAGCCTCACACCATTAATAAAATCATTATCAATGGCGAAGAAATCAGTGGCGTTAGTGAACCTGTGCGTGTTGTGGATAAAGGTGCTGCTTATTTTGTAGATAACTTGATGCAATATGCAGTCGAAGGTCCTTATTATAACTACATGCAAATATTAAAACGTGATTACCCAGTTTATGCGAAAACTGGAACAACAGATTATGGGGATTCTGCAGTTAGCTTAGGAATTCCAAAAGGTGCTGCTAAAGATAAATGGATGATTTCTTCCACAAATCAGTACACCAATGCCATTTGGGTTGGATATGATAAAGCGACGGATGGTTATTATAAGCAATGGATATCCCAACACAATATTCCAGGTAATATTTCATCTATTATGTTAGATGTAGTTGAATCCATTAGTACGCAACCAATTGAAGCTATTGAAAAACCGGTCGAAGAAATTGAAACAATTCAATTTGTCAAAGGTTCATGGCCATATGCCTACCCAGAAGATTGGATGGATCAAAGTTGGATTGTTGAAGGTGAAGTATTAAAGAAATTTAATACTGAGTTAAGTTCCATTTATGACTCCATTAATTCTAGTATTGGTGATTTAACCAGCATGAGCGCAAGCTTTAATGCTGATGGTTCCATGACAGTACATTGGGGAGTAAGTGGATTATGTTCAGGTGGTTACGCTGACTATTCTTATAATGGTATTTCTGCGGGTGGCGCTTGTGCACTGGATACTAGTACTATCTTAGGTGGATATAGTTTCTATGGTACGATTTATCTTAATGACGGTTACGTTATGGACATTTCTTCTACTAGTGGATCCACAATTGTTTGGCCATCATTTACAAGTGGTGGAACAGTGAAAGTCTGCGGTGGATGGAGCAATTCAGATGCTTATGTATGCTCGGTTGTCGGCACGATAGAACAACCAACGGCATGTACATGGGTAGATGAATGGGGAAACGTCTTACCTTGTTAATGCCAATTAAACAAAAAAACCTGATCAATGATCAGGTTTTTTTAATAACTAAACTATTTAATGTAACCAATCACTTTATCTAAAGTTGGTACGACGGCTACACATAAAGCGTTTATCTGCGCACTATGATTTACTAAATCGGGAACACAAATACAGTCAATATGTGCATTATGCGCTGCTTTAATGCCATTTTCACTATCTTCCAATACCAAAGCTTCTTTAGGCTGCAGTTTCAATTTTTCAAGCGCAAGATTATAAATCTCAGGACTAGGCTTCGAATGAATCACCTGTTCACCAGAAACGAGTAAATCAAAAGTTTTCCACAATGAAGAAGCTTTAAGGTTGGATTCAATTACACTTAATTTGCTCGATGATACCAACGCAGTTTTAATATTTTGCCGTTGGCAATAAGCTAACAATTGAAAAAAACCCTTCTTAATCGGTAAACCATGTTCAATAATGTAATTTTGCCGGAATGCTGCGCCATAAGTAAATAATTCATCATAATCCATCGTTCCAGCATAATACATATCAATAACCGCTTTGCCATCCAAACGATTTAATCCAAGTAATTGTTTAAATAAATCAAATTCATAATGAAGATGTTTCCTTTGACAAAAGGAAACATACGCTTGGTACATAATAAATTCGGTATCAAAGACTAGACCGTCCATGTCAAATAAAACTGCCTTAGTTTGCATAAGTCTATTTTAATAATTATTTAACAACTTGTCTATTTCTTCTTTATAAATTGGTTGGCCATCGACATAAGGCGTTTCCAAGATTTTAATACAATGCATTAACCGTGGATGATGCACAACATTATATAATGCATCAAATCCAATAAAACCATTGCCTATATTTTCATGGCGATCCTTATGAGAACCTTTTGGATTTTTAGAATCATTAACATGAACAACTTTGACACGCTCTAAGCCAATAGTAGTGTCCAATTCATCCAATACGGTATCAAAAATATTTAAATCGTATCCAGCATCGTGAATATGACAGGTATCCAAACATACGCCTAAGCGTTGATTAAACTTTACCCCGTCGATGATTTGTTTTAATGTTTGAAAATCCACACCAATTTCACTGCCTTTTCCAGCCATAGTTTCCAAACAAATCATGCAACCTTCTTCACTTTGCAACACTTCATTTAATCCATTAATAATGTATTGAACGCCAATTTCTTTAGTAGCAGTCGTAAAGCTACCCGGATGCAATACTAAATATCTTGCACCAATGGCATCCACTCGTTTAATTTCTTCTTTTAAGAAAGATTTGGCAAGATCATAAGTACTTGGGTTAACACTATTACCTAGATTAATAATATATGGTGCATGAACTAGTAATGCTTCCAATGGAATTTTTGCTTGCTTTAATAAGTTATGTGCCTGCTCAATGTGCAATTCTTCCACTGGTTTACGTTTGGTATTTTGCGGTGGACCTGTATATATCATCAATGCGTTGGCATTATAACTTAATGCTTCCAAAACACTACCTTCAATGTATTTATTGGCTTTCATTGAACAATGAGCGCCTAAATAAATCATAACTAGTATCCTTTCCTTTCACGTGTTTCTTGTTTATAACGTTCTTTACGTTGTTCTTTAATTTTCTCTTGAATATAAGCACGTTTCTTTGTTTTCTTAATTTTTTCAACCATAGCTGCACGTTTCTTTTTATAGCCAGGTTTTACTTTCGTTCCTTTTTTACCTAAAGTTTTTGCAATTTCTACATTTAACGCATCATCTTTTTGTTTTGGTTTAACACGTTTACGTAATGGTTTAAATGTTCCATTACGATATTGTCCTTCAATAAAATGAATTCCACGACTTTGCAACTGACGCACACTCTTAATGTCATGCTCATTATATAATGTGATGCAAACACCAGTTTTACCCGCACGACCAGTACGACCAGCACGGTGAATAAAATAATCCAATTCACTCGGGAATCCTAAAGAAATAACATGGGAAATTTCTGGAATGTCAATTCCTCTGGCAGCAATATCAGAAGCAACAATATACATTGCACTTTTACTATTCAATTGTTTTAGCGCATTATTTCTTTCCCTTGCTTCCAATCCTCCATGCAATTCAACGACCTTTTGTCCTTTATTACGTAACATTGCCGCAGTTAATCCTGCTTGTTTACGTGTGTTCGCAAAAATTAAACAAACATAAGGGTGAATACTCGCCAATACTTCCAATAAAACTTCGTTATAATCCCGATGTTTGCAATCCACTAATTGATATTCAATTTGGGGTGCAAAAATTGTTTCGTTTTTAATCTCTATTGTATTAACGTTAGAACAATATTTTTTAATAAAAGGGCGTAAAGATTGCGGAACTGTCGCAGAAAACACCATCATTTGCAATTTTTCGCTCATGCGACCGCAAATGGCATCAACATCATCCAAAAAACCAAATTCTAATGTCATATCTGCTTCATCTACAACAAATACATTCGCACTTTCCACACGTAATACTTTTTCTTTTAAAAATAAGTCTTTAATTCTTCCCGGTGTACCAATAACTAAATGGGGTTGATTTTTTTGTATACTGTTAATTTCTTTTTCACGATCCACTCCGCCAATAACCAAACGAATTCGCACATCACTATCAAATTGTTTAAACTTGCTAGCTACTGTATAAATTTGTTGAGCTAATTCACGCGTTGGCGCAGTAATCACTGCTTGTACATTCGGATTACTTGGTTTAATACTATCTAACACAGGCAATAAATAAGCCAGTGTTTTACCTGTACCAGTATCAGATATTCCTAAAATATTTTTGTGTCGTAATGCAAGTGGAATTGTTTCTTCTTGGATTTTTGTGTATGTTTCAAACCCAAAGGAATCAATGAATTGTTGCACACTGTTTCTAAAGTTAAAATTTTTCATAATACCTCCTTAATTATCGAGTCTTAAAAAGAGCATAAAGATAATACCATATCCGATAAATTTGTTAAAATATAACCATGAAAATTATACCATTAGTACCGCGTGGCTATTGCAAAGGTGTATTGCAAGCTATTAAAATTGCGAAACAAACAGCCATTGATTACCCAAATACACCCATTACTGTCTTAGGCCCAATTGTGCATAACCATTACGTTAGTGATGCCTTAAATGAATTAGGAATCCGTACATTAAATGATCATGGGAAATCTCGCTACGATTTATTAGATGAAATTGAAAGTGGTGTTGTCATATTTAGTGCCCATGGCATTAGTGAATACGTTTATACCAAAGCCAAACAAAAAGGATTAACCATTGTGGATGCTTCCTGTAGCGATGTTATTGCTATTAAAGATAAAGTAATGCATTATTTGAATCAAGGTTATCAAATCCTTTATATCGGAAAGAAAAACCATCCTGAAAGTGAAGGTATTTGTTATAACCATCCTGAAATTTTATGCATAGAAACATTGGAAGATATTCCCAATGAATTAGATAATGATCTAGTTTACGTGACTACCCAAACTACCATGAGTACTTATCAAATTGAGCCATTATTAGAATGCATACAAAAAAGATTTAAACAATGCATCATTGAGCCACAAATTTGTTTTGCAACCACAAGTCGCCAAAATGCCTTAATTAATATGGATGATAACATTGATGGGGTGATTATTGTTGGGGATAAGTCAAGTAATAATACGACAAAACTAGAAAAGCTTGCCCTAAGCAAACCCAACGTAAAAGTTGTTAGTAAAATTAATGATTTAATGGAATTGAATGAATCCTTATTTAAAGATTGTCAAAATGTTGCCATCACCTCAGGTGCTTCAACTCCCAACGCCATTACTAATGCAGTCATTGATTACATGACGCGTTATGCTAAAAATGAAACTCCGATCAAACAAGCCATTGAAATAGCACAAATACTTTAAAGGGAAGCGTTCGCTTCCCTTTAAAATTGTGTTATCAATTCATCTTGCACATCTACTACATAAAAATCCGAAATATAATTGGAAAAATCATCATCATTCCATGTCACTAATATCTTTAATGAATCCGGTAAAGTTCCAACCGTACCGTTTACTTGCAATTGATTCATTAAATTTTCTTGATTATATACTTGTCCAGGAATTAAATCGTAATGTTCATCCAAGACACCAATGCTTTCGATATGGTCTTGATTGCCTTGTACACCTAAATTATCCATAACCATAATACCAACATTTAACATCGCCTTGTTTGGATTGTTTAATGTCACTGTATAATCATAACTACTTCCATTATTTATTACTTCAACAGTTAAATCATAATAAATTGCATTGGAACGGAAGCTACTATTCTCCAATAATGAAGCCACCATATAATTATATTGATCTTCTTTGTCAATGTTTGGATTGATCATCTTTTGAATTGTTGCACATCCACATAAACTTAACCCCAGTGCACACGCTATAACTAACTTTAAACTTTTAATCATGGATACATTCTAGCACAAACGATTTATCCTGTAACACTTCATTAAAATTTCGATAATGTTTAAACCGATGATCAATTACATTTTCATTAATAATACCTAATTGTTTGATTCCTGCCAATAGCGCACAATCAATGCCGACTCTTGCATCTTCGAAAACATACGTTGTACTTAAATCTCCATTTAATAATTCTATAGCACGTTGATACATCATTACTTTAGAATCGTATGATCCATCATCCATAACTAATAAATTCGGATTAAAATAGTCATCTAAATTAAATACTTTACGATAGAAAATAAAATTATTTACATTAGCAGCTGACGCGATAGTAAATGAAATATTCTTTATTTTTAAAAAATTAAATAATACTTCAGCTCCTTCAACTAAGCGTGGCATTCCATCATTTATAACCATAGTACGATACATAACTTCTTTTTCTTCTGAGTATATTAAAGCTTGTTCATTAGATAATGAGGGATCCAGCATTTGCAAGATTTTAACATTTGGTTTACCCATAAACTCATTTTTAAATTGTTCTACACTTATATCTTTGCCAAAGCGTTGTTTTGCATACGCAATCCACGCTTTCTTATGGTAATCACTATCCATAAACAAAGTTCCATTAAAATCAAAAATCACTGTTTTAATCATAGTATTAGTTTAACATGTGCTTATAAGTTTAGCGAGCGAATATGTTATACTTACATCATGGCAAAAAGAAAAAAGAAAAATAAAAATAATAAGAAAAAAGAAAGTTTAATGTCAAAACTTTTCGTCGATGAAGAAGACTATATGGATGAAGATGAAAATACCACACATGACGATACTCAACCTATCGAAGCGATAAAAAACACGTCGAATTTAGAGAATACTTCTTCTGAAGAAATCAATAAAAATAACACTTCAGAAAAAGAATCGACTTTAGGATTAGATGTAATGGATATTTCAGATAATTCTTACAACAAATCCAAAAATTTGGATGAAACCATGGAATTTGATGGATTCGATTCTTCTTTGTATAAACAGAATCGTAAATTTAATGGCGTCACTATCGGATTAATTGTTACCATTATTTTATTAGTTATAGCAATTGGTATTGCCTTAGTATTCTATAAAGGAACCACAGATCATCAAGTCGAAATGATCAACCTCGTTGGAAAGACACAAAATGAAGCGTCGAAATGGTGCGATGATAATAAATTAGATAACACTCAATGTATTTTCGAAACCGAATATAGCGAATCCGTCGAAGAAGATCAAATCATATCCCAATCCATAGCTTCCGGCGAAAAATTAAGTGCTAAATCCGCGGTTAAATTTGTTGTTTCCGAAGGCAAAGATCCAGATTTAGAAATTGATATTCCTGATTTTACGAATATGAGTAGTCAAGAAATCTTAGATTTCTTTGAAGAAAACGGATTTACCAATGTCACAATTGAATATGAAGTCGATCC
>Elaine_p2__coassemble_902_pt1 | contig 19128 bp, 17 predicted proteins | sample Elaine_p2__metabat2_high_PE_023 | metagenome-assembled genome bin Elaine_p2 | reverse complement strand
TTACCATAAGTGCCAATGACTTAGAAAGTAACAAAACTCGAAGTGATATTGGTATTACATATGACTTGGAAGTATTGCGTTTAAAAGATGCATTCACTCAAATTGGTTTATATGTTTCCAGTGTTGTTATAACTCAATATGCCAATCAAATTGCTGCGGATTTATTTCGTAATAAGTTATCTACATTAGGTATTAAAACTTATCTGCATTACAATATTGATGGTTACCCAAGCAATATTGAAAAAATAGTTAGTGAAAATGGCTATGGTAAAAATGATTATATTGAAACAACCCGTCCATTAGTTGTTATTACTGCGCCAGGTCCTGGTAGTGGGAAAATGGCGACGTGTTTATCCCAACTTTATCATGAACATTTACGTGGGGTAAAAGCGGGCTACGCTAAATTCGAAACATTCCCAATTTGGAATCTACCTTTAAAACACCCCGTAAATTTAGCTTATGAAGCAGCAACTGCTGATTTAAATGACGTCAATATGATCGATCCATTCCACTTGGAAGCGTATGGTCAAACAACTGTCAACTATAATCGCGATGTGGAAGTATTCCCGGTTTTAAGTGCCATATTTGAAAAAATCTTAGGCGAATGTCCGTATAAATCACCAACGGATATGGGTGTAAATATGGCGGGTAATTGCATTATTGATGATGAAGTTTGCAAAGAAGCAAGCAATCAAGAGATTATTCGTCGCTATTTGCAATGTTTAGTGGATATAAAACAAGGCAATAGCACTGCCGATACTTTGTATAAATTGGAATTGTTAATGAAACAGGCAGGCATTACGATAGCTGATCGTAAAGTTGTCGCCGCTGCAAGAACGCGTGAAGAAATTACTAGCACTCCGTGTGTTGCAATTGAATTAGTGGATGGAACTATTGTTACCGGTAAAACAACGGAATTATTAGGCGCAAGCGCAGCGTGTTTATTAAATTGTTTGAAGATTTTAGCTGGTATTGACCATGATGTGCATTTGGTATCACCGATGGCCATCAAACCAATACAATCTTTAAAAACAAATTATCTAGGGAGCCATAACCCCCGCTTACATACGGATGAAATATTAATTGCGTTATCAATGAGTGCAGCCTCTAATAAAAATGCCAAAAAGGCATTGCAAGCCTTATCGCAGCTAAAAGGTTGTGAAGTGCATTCCACCGTATTTTTATCTAATGTTGACCAAAGTGTTTTTAAAAAATTAAAAATGCACCTGACGTGCGATGCAAAGTCCAGTTGTAAATCCGGTGCATAAAATTATGATAAGTTGAAGTCACTAACCTTGATTTCAACTTTTTTATAATCCGTAAAACGAAAAATCAAATAATACGAATTAATAAAAGTTACGAATATTGTGGTCGATTATATTAATTAAGTTAAGAATGTTGTAAAATAACCAATATGAATATTAGTTTGTTTTTAATTATTTTTGGAATAATGTTTGGGTTTCCGGTATTTACGATTATTGGAATATTTATGCTAGTTAATTCTTTGTTAAGCGATAAGAGTAAATCAAATAATCAGCATTATCGCCGTCAACCCAGGGATGAACGTGGAAGATTCACTACCTATGATAGTGTAAATGCAGTAAAACGATACAGTGGGGAACAATTGGATCTTGTTTTTAATACAATGAACCAATTTTTTTCTAACCATGAATCGTATGCGGTTACACGACAATTAAATTTACGAAGTCGTCGACACATTAATGATATTAGTGATATTGATGTATATTTTGAAAATACTTACCTTTGTCATTTGCGTGAGTTTTCGCAAACACACCCAAATGAATTTGAAAAAATCATGAATTCATTATTAGAATTTGCAAAATCTCGTCAAAGTCATCACAGTACAATTGATGCGGATTTTAAAGAAGTCGATAAACGTCAACCACATAAAAAAGAAGAACCAGTTAATCCTGCGGAAAAATTTGCTAAACAAGTGGACGATTTTAATAATAAGATACCGGACTATCGCATAAGTTTAAAATTAGATAAAACGAGTGGGTTATTGCGCCAAATTTCAACATTAGAAGCCAAAAATGAAGGGTCTGATTTGGCGAGTTTACAAAAGTTATATGATTACTATATGCCAATGTTAAATGATATTTTATCTAACTTTGTGCAATTACAAGATGCGACGACGCATCATGATCATGATGCAACCGTGGATAAAGTGTCTGATGTTATCGATACAATCAATGATTCCATGCAAACAATTATTAATGATATGAATGATGAAGACTTTATTAACTTAAATGCAAGTTTGAATACATTGGAGACTTTATTAAAAAATGATGGATTGGTTACAGACTCGAAATTAGATTTAAGTAAAACAAAAGCGAAAGCGCAAGCTGAAAGTCAAACTATTCAACTAACATTAGATCCAAATACAGCCCAAGAAAAGCAAGAAGCTAAGGATCAACAAATTAAAATGGAATTGGATGATAAAATCGGTCAAATTAACAATACATTTAAAAGTGATGCACAATTAAGTGTTAAGGAATAAAAATATGAAAGATCGCAGTGAAGAAATACAACAATTAATGGATGAGGTTTTAAATACGCAACGTACATTAAATAATAAAGGGAATGGGCCACAGGTGGATGATTTATTAAATCAAGTATCCCAAATGCAAACCCAACTCAATTCGTACATTGATCGTTCGTTAAAAGCTGATGTGAGTGATAAAGCAGATGCTTTAACGCGACAAGCTGCGGTTGATTTTGGTGTGGAAAAAAGTGAAAAAGACAAAAATGTGCATTTGAATTTTGCCGTTTATGATCAAATACTTAATGAATTAAAGAAACAAGTGATGGGTCAAGATCGCGCCTTATACCAAATGATGGTTGCTTTTCGTCGTGGTTTGTTAGTGGATAATAAAAACGGGATTCATGAAGGAAGCATGATTGTTATTGGACCGAAAGGTAGTGGAAGACATTATGCATTGAATTGTGCCATTCAAGCATTAAAGCGGCATAATCTTATTGCCAATGGACATATTACTTCCTTGGATTGTTCCCGTTATACATCCAATTCTCAAGAAAGTTTGTTCTTTCAAGATGTATTTACAGCGATTAATAATCAAGGGTGCGTTATTGTTATTGAAAATTTTGAAAAAGCCAACCCATTATATTTACGTTATCTCAATGAATTATTAACTACGGGTAAGATTTTATTAAATAAACGTTATATTCAAAATAGTAAAGGCCAATTAATTGAAACCAATGGTGGATTTGTGCAACAGTCCATAGATTCTTTAGAAGCTAAGGGGCATTATCTTGTGTTAATGACGAGCTTACCGCAAGGTAAATTGTTGGGCTATTTTGGGTCAGATTTATTCCATCAGGTACCTGATGTCATAGAATTTAATCAAAATAGTGATACCGTTGTGGAAAGTATTACGCAAATTCAATTGCAATTACTGCAACAACGCTTAGATACACATTACCATATGGATTTATCATGGGAGTATGCTTTTTTAAATTGGTTAAATGCCCAATACATTCCAGCCAATGGTGTCGATTCTTTAATAGAAGCTATTGGTAATTTAGAACAATTTGTATTGCAATTATTTTTAGAAAATAAATTGCAAACTTATAAAAAAATACGTTTTATCGTTAAGGATAACCAATTGGCTTTGCAATGTGGTGATCAAGTTTATCTTTACGCACAATTAAGTAATGATCAAGCGATTGCTGAAATTGAAGAAGAATTAAATTGCATTGTTGGCTTACAAGAAGTAAAAGATTATATTAAAGCGTTAAAAGATAACCTACAAGCCCAACAAATACGGGCAAAGCAAGGCTTTAAAGCCAGTGAAGTGAACATGCATATGGTATTTACGGGTAATCCGGGTACAGGAAAAACAACCATTGCTCGATTAATTGCACGTTATATGAAAGCCATTGGTGTTTTAAGTAAAGGTCAACTCATTGAAGTTACGCGTGGTGATTTAGTTGGGCAATATGTTGGTCATACAGCACCACAAACAATGTCGGTGGTTAAAAGTGCGTTGGGTGGAGTTTTGTTTATTGACGAAGCATATTCTCTATTTAGAGGTAAAGATGATTCTTTTGGATTAGAAGCCATTGATACATTAGTAAAAGCAATGGAAGATTATCGGGATGATTTAATTGTTGTTCTTGCGGGATATACCAATGAAATGAGTGCTTTCTTAGATGCTAACTCAGGATTAAAATCGCGATTCCCGCAAATTATTGAATTTAAAGATTACACTGGTCAGCAACTAGTGGATATTTCTGTAAGTATTGCGAAAAGTAAAGATTATCATATCCATCAAGACGCATTACCAAAATTATTGGACTATTTCAATTACATGCAAACAAGCCATGGTAATACTAGTGGCAATGGTCGTTTAGCACGTAATGTAATTGAAAACGCAATATTAAAAGCAAGTGCTCGTGTTTTACAAAATCCAGATCAGGCAATGGATCAATTACTTGAATGTGATTTTGTCTTTGATAACTAATCAATACCCCATCATCTCTAGGATGATGGGGTTATTGTTATATTTATTGTATTATGATCTTTAGATTGCGATAGCGAGTAATGATTTTATGAATTATTCATAATCTTTTATTTGATAATGATAGATATTAAAATTAGAATATTCTTCTTCAATAAAGACGGTAACATTCTCATCATAATGTTCTTTTAGGTAGGTTAATACTTTATTGGCGCCTGTTTCATTGGAAGCAAGATAGCAAACATTGGAATCAATTAGACATGCAAATGGATTATCAATGCCATTACGGTTAAGAATATCCTCATTTGCTGGCAATTGATACAACCAACCTCCCAAACGATAGGTATTATCAATCGAATCGACTTTCAACGTATAGAAGTTAAAGCTAAAGGTTTGAGAAAGTAATGGAGAAAACCCATCGTAAAGATATATATGTTGTTTATCTTGATTAAGTTGGTTCAAATCATCAATCCAACTTTGCTGTTCCACCGGGTTTAAAGGTTTTATATTCGTTATGGCAAAAACAGCATAAGCTAAATAAGTTAGCATAATAATGCTATTTTTAGGTAACAGCGCATTATCCATGTGAATTAAGCCATAGATAAAGCAGAGTAATACTAACGCAAAACCAATACGATTAGGGTAACGGTTTAAATGTATATAGGTCAACATTACAATTAATCCAATTCCTATACTTATCAGTAACCACTTACTGTAAGGATTGTCACGGTTGATGAATAAATAAATAATTGTAATTACAATAATGCTTAACCAAACAAGATGAGTTGGGGATTGATAATAGGTTGCCAATTTTTGGGTAAAATCTTTAACTTGAAATGCGGTTTGATTGATATGATTAGCAATAGCATTGAGGCGATTTAAACTAAAAGTTGTTTCATCGGCATAAGTATAATGGCGCAATAAGTCGAAGCTATTCACACTAATGCCTTGATTAACATAAAATTGTGCGTTATCGGCATATTTTGTTGCATAATCTTCGATATATTCATAATCATTAATGGTATGCAATATGTTTTCGTATTGTTTATAATTCGTAAACTGTTCATTTTTATACATTGATTTATCAAAGATAAATGAACCGCCAACTATGATAAATAAAAGACCACAAAGGGCAATACGTTGGTATTGCTTTGCTTTAACTAAGTGAATAAATACCAATATATAAAATGGAATACCAAATAATACTGCCAAACCCCAAGAGTCAAAACGTATCCACGAAGCTAAAATAAAGAGAACTCCAGTAGTGATTAATAACCAACTACATAATTTTTTTTGAATGAACCCATGCAGTAACACAAAGCTTGAAAATAACGCAATTGCAATGGCAATACTCGTGTAATTATAAGAATATAGGGTAATAAAGTAAGTAACAATCTCGAATAAAATCAAACTAAACATACTTAACTTAAACCGATATAAATAAGTAAAACTATAAAAGCTAATATAGTACGCCATTAAACTTATAACGGTAAACCAGTTTATTGAACCGATTGCAATAAACAGATGTTTTAATACGCTGCCTAAAATAATATTGGTATAGACAAGGTGAGAGCTCGGATAGCTCAAACCACCATTTGCTAAAAATATAAGGTTCATATCATCATTTGTTGCGTATTGTGGTGGAACAAAATAAAGCAACAAGACAAATGTAGTTAAACTTAATAGTAACCAACGCAAAGCTTGCTGGTTAAATACATGAGAGATTTTATCTAAAACTTGATTCATACTATCTATTTTAAAGTAAATGTTAACCAATGTGAAATATTGTATAATGATTCTATGAAACAAAAATTAGCAATCGTTATTCCTTGTTACAATGAACAAGCGGTTTTACCAATAACGGCTCCATTATTTTTAGATCAATTAAATTTATTGATCGATAAATATGATTTGAGTGAAGAAAGTTTTATTTTATTTTGTGACGATGGAAGTAAAGACACAACGTGGTCAATTATTGCATCATTAGCTCACAGTAATTCTAGATACCAAGGGCTTAAAGGCTCCCGTAATCGAGGGCATCAAAATGTGGTGTTAGGTGGGTTGATGTTTGCAAAAGATCATGCCGATTTTACCATTAGCATTGATTGTGATGGGCAAGATGATATTCATGCCATGGATGAAATGGTGGATAAATACATGCATGGATGTGAAGTGGTTTATGGGGTTAGAAATGATCGGGCAACTGATACATGGTTTAAACGTACAACTGCGCAAGGGTTTTATAAGTTTTTAAATTCGATGGGAGCCAATGTTGTTTATAACCATGCTGATTATCGATTACTTTCCAGTAAGGTGTTAAATGAATTATCCCATTATCCAGAAGTTAATCTATTCCTAAGGGGATTGGTTCCTTTAGTTGGATTTAAGAGTGATTCGGTTTATTATAGTCGGGAAAAACGTGTAGCTGGTGAGTCACATTATCCATTGGGTAAAATGATGGGTTTAGCTATTGATGGAATTACGTCGTTATCGGTTAAGCCATTGCATTTGATATCATTGATTGGAATCGTAATATCAGGTATATCTTTTGTTGGATTAATATGGTCATTGATTACTTATTTTGTTGGAAGTACAGTAACTGGCTGGACGAGTATGGTGGCCATTATGTGTTTTGTATCCGGTATTCAGTTGCTATGCATAGGGGTATTGGGCGAATATATTGGTAAATTATATATGGAAAGTAAACATAGACCTCGGTATATCTTTGAAGACAATACGGTAACTCATGATGTATTTTCTGACTATTAATTTCGGCATCTGAATCATCAGATGCTTTTCTTTTAATTTCTTATTGCAAATCATTCTCAATAAGGATATACTTAAAGTACAAGTGAAAGGTGGTGGGATATGCAACGCAACACAAAGCAACGACAACGTATAAAAGATGTTATTGTCGGTAAAAAAGTACACATGAGTGCCAAGCAAGTCTATGATTGCGTTAATGCTGATCAGGAAACAATTTCATTAGCTACGGTATATCGCACATTAAACGCTTTGGTGCAAAACAATGAATTATCTTACTTTACTTCAGTTAATAATGAAGTAATCTATGATGGTACGTTAACACCACATGCTCATTTTATTTGTAAAGATTGTCATGAAATCATTGATTTATCCGATTTGGATGATATCATTAAGAAAATTAGTGAACAAAAGTACAATCTTGATGTGGAGCAGTTAAGCGTCACCTTAATTGGTACTTGTCAAAAATGTAGAGAAAAGGATGGTAAAAACAAATGGAATTAAAAGGTAGCAAAACAGAAAAGAATTTACAAGATGCATTTGCAGGGGAAAGTCAAGCACGTAATAAATACACTTACTTTGCAATGAAAGCACGTGAAGAAGGTATGGAACAAATCGCTGAAATTTTTGAAGAAACAGCGCGTAATGAACAAGAACATGCTTACTTATGGTTCAAAGCATTAAACGGTGGAGAAATTCCTACAACTAGCGAATGCTTAAAAATGGCAGCTGAAGGTGAAAATTACGAATGGACAGATATGTATGATCGTATGGCAAAAGAAGCGGATGAAGAAGGTTTTACTCGTATCGCTGCTCAAATGCGCATGGTTGCTGCCATTGAAAAACAACATGAAGATCGTTATAACACATTAAAAAATAATGTGGATACAAGTAAAGTCTTTGTTAAAGACGAACCAGTTGTATGGCAATGCCGTGTTTGTGGATACACTTTAGAAGCTAAACAAGCACCTGCATTATGTCCATTATGTGGATATGCAAAATCTTTCTTTGAAGTTAAAAAAGAAAATTATTAATTGATTAAACAGCGTAACTCCATCGGTTAATTCCGATGGAGTTTTGTATATTTAACAAACATTTAACAATTCGCTTTACATGGATTTAACATAACCTGTTTAAAGTAAAAGACGTAGCAAGGCTACAAGGAGAAATGAAAACATGAAATTAACTAAAATTGGTTTAACAGGTTTATTAATGATGAGCTTGGTAGGATGTTCCACAAGTACTGGTACAAGTACAACAACGAGTCCAAGTGCCTCTGCAAGTACTTCAACAAGTGATACTACAATCCATGTGTATACACGTGATTCAAGTTCTGGTACTCGTGAAGCATTTGAAAAAGGGGTTGGAATGGAAAGCGATCAATTAACTTCGAGTGCTTCTGAAGTTAGCAGCAATGGAGATATGGCAACACGTGTTGGTGCGGATACTGCGGGTATTGGATATACATCCTTAACAACTGATTTTGAAGCAAATAATATTAAAGCATTGAATTTCGAAGGTGTTGAAGCTTCAAAAGAAGCTGTATTGGATGGTAGCTATAAATTACAACGACCATTCAACTATGCATTAAGAGCGGAATATGAAAGTGAAGATTTAAAACAATTAGTATTAGCTTTTATTGATTACATTTCATTAAGCCAAGAAGGTATGGCAGTTATTAGTGAAAATGGTGGGATTGTCGATGATAGCAATGCTAAACCTTGGTCAGAAATTGCGGCAAATTACCCTGTGTTAAATCAAGATAATAGTGGTTTAACAATTCGTTCTGGTGGATCTACTTCCGTAGAACATTGCATTAAAGCAGCGTTAGAAAGCTTTGCACCATTAGCAGGTAATGTTAATTTTGCAATGAATCAAACAGGCTCTTCAGATGCGTTTAAACGTACTTTAGGTGATGAAAAAGATGGTCCTAATGCTATTGATATCGGTTTTGCATCACGTGCATTTAAAGATGAAGAAACAGTAAGCGATGGATTGGGAAATGGTCAATTTTGTTTGGATGCAGTGGTAGCGGTGGTTAACAAAGCCAATGCATTGACAAATATTACTGCTCAACAATTAAATCAAATTTATACAGGTGCTATCCTTTCTTTTGCTGACGTGCAATAATGCACCCAAAACATTTGAAATTTAAAAAGCTAGCTGACAAGAGTTTTAAAAGCTTAACGAAAGCAATGGCCTTGTTGTCAGCTAGCTTTATTTGCATCATTGTTGTCTTTATAGTCATTAAAGGGATAGCACCTTTCTTACCAAATTATGCCTATGGACAACAAAACGTTTGGTCATTTTTGGTTGGAAATACGTATCGCCAAGACCAAGGTGTTTATGGCGTTGGATTTATTATTATTAATACAATCATCGCTTGTGTGGCAGCTCTATTGATTGCTTTTCCAATTTCTGTATTAACTGCTTTATTTATTGTTAAAATTGCCCCTAAAAAATTAGGTCATATAATCGAAAGTGTCATTGAATTATTGGCGTCCATTCCAAGTGTTGTTTATGGCGTTTTTGCTTCAGGGGTTATTTGTCAAGCAGTAGCAAATCTTGCGACAATGTTTTCCATTACAACCTATGGTGGGTCAAGTCTATTGGCAGTTATCTTAGTGTTGGCTATTATGATATTTCCAACATTAACAAGCATGAGTGTGACAGCTATTAAAGCAGTGGATATCAATTTAGAACAAGCGTCCCTTGCCCTTGGAGCAACAGTAACTCAAACCAATTTTAAAATTATATTAACCAGTGCGAAAAGTGGTATCTTTGCAGGCGCTATTTTAGGTTTAGGAAGAGCGTTTGGTGAAGCGAGTGCTGTGGCAATGGTTGCTGGGAACAAATTGTTTGGTCCAACATTTAATCTATTTGATATAACACGAACATTAACCTCAACAATGTTAGTTGGATTAAAAGAAACCAGTGGTTTGGATTATGATATCCGTTTCTCAGTCGGTTTGGTGTTAATTGTATTGATATTTGTCAGTAACGGTATTTTAAATGCCATTAAAAAACGGATAGGTAGTGGTTATGAAGCGTAAAACAAAAGATCGATTATTGAATGGAATTACGTATGTTAGCGCATTTATTGCTGTTTCGGTATTGGCAATGATCTTAATTTACTTGCTTAAAACTGGAATCAGTAGCATCAATTGGCATTTAATTAGCAGTAATTATGCCGTAAGTACTATGAATGCTCAAGTTACTGAATTGAGTGATGAAACATTTGATTGCTCAAATTATGCAGAAAGTGCTTGCTCTTCGCGCTATGGTGTTGTCTTTTCAGATAGCACCAATGTGAATAAGAAAGCCATTATTCAAGTGGAATCAATTGATTTAGATTCCCCTTTATTAAATATGCAAAGTTTAATCGCTGGCGATAATAATAAAACGGTAAGTTTAAGTGAAGGCAGCAGTATTGCTTCTTTATATTATTTAGATAATGAAGGTAACCAACAATTTTTAAGTAAAGAAAAAATGAAGGATGCTGCCACTTTAGTGAGTTATCTGGATGATCCAAACAATACGTTAACTTCGATTTCATATCAAACAATGGGTGGAGGAATCCGAGGCAGTATTGTGGTAACTTTCATGTTAATTATTATTAGTATGTGTTTTGCGATACCAGTAGGAATATTGGCTGCAATTTATTTAAATGAATATGCGCCAAAAAATAAGTTCAGCGCTTTGATACGCCAAGGAATTAACACATTAACGGGGATCCCAAGTATTATTTATGGGTTGATGGGAGTTACTGTATTATTCCCGATTACTGCGCTTATGGGCGCTAAAAGTACGTCGGTATTGTTAGGTGGGATGACATTAGCTATTATTTTGTTGCCAACCATTATTGCCAATACTGAAGAAGCTTTAAAAACAGTCCCACAAGCATTAAAAGATGGGTCGTTATCACTTGGTGCAACGAAGACGCAAACAATTATTAAAGTTGTATTGCCGTGTGCATTAAATGGAATATTGACGGGTGTTTTGCTTGGAATTGGTCGGGTAATTGGTGAAAGTGCAGCCCTTGTTTATACGACCAGTACTGTCATTGTGGATAATCCAAGTTTTTTATCACAAGGAACTTCATTGTCATTAATGATTTATTCAATTATGTCAGGTGAACAACCCAATTATCAATTAGCATCCGCAATTTCATTGATTATTCTAGCGTTGGTGCTAGTGATTAATTTGTGTGTTAAAACAATGATTAAACGTTATCAAGTAAGGTAGGAAAAACATGAATTATTGTATGGAAATTGAGAAACTGAATTTATGGTATGGTGATAATCATGCATTAAAAGATGTTTCTATGAATATCCCAGAAAACCAGGTGGTGGCATTTATTGGGCCAAGTGGTTGTGGAAAATCAACATTTTTAAGGTGCTTAAATCGTATGAATGATTATATTGAGGATTGTCGTATTGAAGGGAAAATTATCTATGATAAGCAAGATATTCTTAATAATAAATGCGATGTTGTGGATTTAAGAACAAACGTTGGCATGGTTTTTCAAAAACCAAATCCATTTCCAATGAGTATTTATGACAATATTGCCTATGGTCCAAAATGCCAAGGATTAAAGGATAAACAAAAACTCAATGAAATTGTTGTTAATTCATTAAAACAAGTTGGATTATACGATGAAGTTAAAGATCGTTTGCACTCCAGTGCATTGGGATTATCGGGTGGACAACAACAACGCTTGTGCATTGCCAGAGCAATAGCAATGAATCCTAAAGTTATTTTAATGGATGAACCGACAAGTGCCCTAGACCCGATTAGTACCAATACAATTGAAGAATTGATTCTTCAACTACGCAATCAATACACAATTGTTATTGTGACCCATAATATGCAACAAGCAGCCCGTATATCCGATCAAACAGCATTTTTCTTAATGGGTGAAGTAATCGAAATGGGAGAAACTGAACAAATATTCTCACATCCTAAAGATCCTCGATGTGAAAATTACATTACAGGAAGGTTTGGATAATATGCGTTTAAGATTAGAACAAGAATTAAATCAATGCCAAGATTATTTAATGTCAATGTTGGCGTACAGTTACCATTGTGTGGATCTTATTGATGCATCTTTGAATAAAGGTGTAGATTTGGATTTACAAAGCATTAGTGATGATGAAGCCAACAGTGACACATGTGAAAAGAATGTGCAACAATTAATTGCTAAGATTATTCTTACACAACAACCTGTAGCTAAAGATTTACGTTATATTTCAGCGTTAATGCATTTATTTGCAGATTTGGAAAGAATTAGTGATCAATGTGTTGATGTTGCAGAAATATTAAATGATATGGGAAGTGATATCTGTTTAATGACAGTAAAAGAAATGGCCCATCAAGTAAAAAAAATGGTAGAGCATTGTGTCACTTGTGCTAGAGTAATGGATGCAACATTGGCGAGTAAAGTCGTTCAAGAAGATGATCGATTGGATGAATGCTTTAATGCATGCAAACAAAATATCTTGGATGAATTGAAAAAAGATAACAAAAATAGTGAAGATTTACTAAATCAATTTATGATTGCTAAATATTTTGAACGAATCGGTGATCATAGTGTTAATGTAGCGGAGTGGGTGATGTATTATTGTGATGGAGAATAATTTATGATTTATATTGTTGAAGATGATCCATCCATTTTAAAACTCGTTAGTTATACTTTAAAACAACAAGGTTACCAAGTGGTAGGTTTTGATGATCCATTAGCATTTGAAGCAAGTTTGGATGCTAAAAATGCCCAATTGATCTTATTGGATATTATGCTACCAAAAAAAGATGGATTGGAAGTGTTGAAGGGATTAAAACAAGGGGTATCCACTAAAAATATTCCAGTTATTTTATTAACTGCTAAAAATAGTGAGTTTGATAAAGTGATGGGGCTTGATTTGGGTGCGGATGATTATGTGGCGAAACCATTTGGAATGATGGAATTATTGGCACGAATTAAAGCACTATTACGGCGAACGCAAAACACAGTGGAAAATGTATTGATATTCCATGAATTAGTTTTAAATAAAGATCGTCATGAAGTTCATGTAAGCGGGGAAAAGATTAATTTAACCCGCAAAGAATTTGATTTGTTGGCTTTATTAATGGAAAAACCAGGGCATTGCTTTACACGAGAATATATCTTAGATACTGTATGGGGATATGAACAAGAGGGTACACGAACTGTGGATGTACATATTCGTTTATTGCGTAGTAAATTAAATGATGCGGGAAAATACATTGAAACTGTACGAAGTGTGGGCTATCGGGTAAATGATCATGATTAATAAAATATTTAAAAATACAATGGTTACTGTGGCCATTACCTTATTATTATCCAGTTTCTTTGCATTTGGAATCTTTCAAAAGTCATTGAACGATCAATTGAAAACAGAATTAAAACAAATTGCCCAATTGATTGCAGTGGGTTATCAAACAGGTGATACGAAGTATTTGGACGAATTACCTTTAGCGCAACGGGTAAGTATAATTGATCAAAAAGGAACCGTTATTTACGATTCGATTAAAGATGCAACAAATTTTGAAAACCATTTGCAACGAGAAGAGGTGCAAGAAGCGTTAAGTAATGGGGAAGGCTTAGCGAAGCGCTACTCACAAAGTCTGCATCAAAATTATATTTATTATGCATTAACAATGGATGATGGACTCATTGTGCGGGTTGCTCAACAACAAAGCTTAAAATCATCCCTTTTATCCTCATTGTCGATTCAATTGGTTTTGGCGGTAGTGATTTTATTAATTGTTGCTTATATATTAAGTAAACGATTAACTAAACGTATAATTGAACCAATTAATACGATTGATATTGATCAACCATTTTTAGTCCCAACGTATCAAGAGTTAAATCCGTTATTAACCCGTTTGGATCAGCAAAATACAACGATCAAACAACAAATGGACCAATTAAAACGTTATGATAAGGAATTCAATGCCTTAATATCAGGTATGAATGAAGGTATGGTTGTCATCAATCATGAAAGTAAAATACTTTCTTATAACCCAGCTGCTTTAAAACTATTTGACGTAAAGGAATTATCGGAAGGTCAAAGTGTCTATCAATTAAATGGTTCTTTACCTTTTGTACAATTAATTCAATCCTTAGAACAAGGCAAGGGAGGATCCTGTGAATTAAGTATTAATCATCGCTTTATTCGCTTGCTTGTTTCACCGGTAAAAGATAAAGGGGAAGTTAATGGCGCCATCTTATTGGCATTAGATATTAGCGATCGAAAGAATCAAGAGTTATTACGTGCGCAATTCAGTGCTAACGTGAGCCATGAATTAAAGACACCGTTAACATCCATTATTGGCTTTTCAGAGATACTTGCAAATGGATTGGTTAATAGTGAAGATGTTACAACCATTGGTAAAGATATATATGATCAAAGTAAACGGTTATTAAAAATGGTAGAGGATATCATTCATTTATCCAAATTGGATGAAGCTAATCAAGCAACGTTTACTTCCCAAGAAGTATTATTGAAACCATTGGCAGAAGAGATTATTGCAAATTATTTGGACATGGCCAAAAAGAGTAATATTGAACTTATTGGCCCTAACGATAATGCCATTATTGTTGGAAACATAAGATTAGTTAAAGAATGCATCGCTAATTTGGTTGAAAATGCCATTAAGTATGGCAAAACTAATGGGCATGTATGGATTACTGTTGACCAGGATGATAAATATGTCTATCTTAAAGTAAAAGATGATGGTGTTGGCATCAAAGAAAGTGATATTTCTCGAATCTTTGAACGTTTCTATCGCGTGGATCAAAGTCGCAATCAAACCATTAAGGGAAGTGGGTTGGGATTGTCCATTGTTAAGCATGCCATGGATTTCCATCATGGCAATGTCAGTGTGGAATCAACGCTTTATAAAGGAACAACCTTTACGTTAACTTTTCCAAGATAATATAGAGAAAAAATGACACCTATCGGATGTATCATAAGTGTCATTTTTTTCTTATTTTTTAATTAACATTAAGTTAAGGTCGACAGGTTCTTCAATTCCATTGATCGAGGCTGTCTCACTGTATTGCCAAATCTTAAATTCATATTCAAAACTTGGAATATTATCATAATCGGCAATCCAAAGTGGATAATTCATAATGCGATTGATATCATAAATGCTGTTTAACCAATAAATGTTGGCATATATCATAGGTTGATAACCAAATTCTTCCATCTTGACACAAAAAGCTAAGGCATGATTGGTGCGTTGCTCATTGCTTGTTTTTTGAATACGTGATACATCATAATCAATGTCTTCCAAGTCATAGACAACGGGAAGGTCCAATGCGTAATCTTTAATGAGCTTTTGTGTAAAATACGCTTCATCGATTGCTTCTTCCACTGTTGTCGCTTGAGAGAAGAAATAGACACCAACTTTTAATCCGGCCGCTTTAGCACCGCTAATATTTTCTTTAAACGTTGGATCTTCATGCAACACTCCGCCTTGATAGCCGCGATAACCACAACGAATATAAGCAAATGTTATTCCACTTTCTTTAACTTTTTCCCAGTTAATACTTTTTTGATGCATGGATACATCAACACCTAAAGTAGAAGTATATAAATCATCTTCATAAGATTTCATTTCTTCTCCCTGCAATTTTGATATATCTAAAAAAGAAATCGGTAGAATTTCCACGGCATCTTTTAAAGTAATATCATAATTATGGCGATTGCCAACTAATTGAATGATGCTACCAATGATCATGATACATCCAATCAATAATACCAAACCGATTAAAGCAAACCTAGCTTGTGGTTTTAAACGGTATTTACGCCGACGTCTTACAGCTTTTTTTCTTCTTTGACTCATGCATCTATTATAAAGTAAAAACCGTTGCGTGTTTGAACAGACTCAGGGATTCATGTAAAATTAAAATTATGGATAGACAAGAAATTAACTTAATGTTGGCCAAAGGATTAAAGCGCAGCATGAAAATCAATGAATTTGAAAAGGTAAGGGTAGGGGATATTTGTGAGCAAAGTGGTGTGTCACGACAGACGTTTTATCGCCATTTTAAAGATAAATATGATTTATTGAATTTGTATTTTGGGGTTATTTTGAATAATAGTTTTAAACATATGGGGCAAGGTAGTACGTTGCATGAAGCATTGGTAAAAAAATTAACCTACATTAAAGAAGAAAGATTGTTTTTTACTCAAGCGTTTAAATATGGTGAACAAAATAATTTAAAAGATCATGATTATGAGTTAATTTATTCTTTTTATAAAAATAAATTAACACAAGCAACCAATCAATTATTACCATCCAATATTGATTTTATATTGCAAATGTATTGTCAAGGGAGTGTCTTTATGACGGTGCAATGGCTAATTAATGGATGCCAAGAATCCGTGTTGGATATGGTGGATAATTTAATTCAAGCCATGCCCATTGGGTTAAGTGACTATTTTAAGCAAAGCCATTTAATATGATGGCTTTTTGTTTGTTACAAATTGTGATTTCTGTAACGATTGTGAACAGTGAACTTTGTTAAACTTTTGGCATAGTCAATTAGGAGGATATTATGGCTAATCGTATTGTATTAAATGAAACAAGTTATCATGGAAAAGGTGCTATCAAAGAAATCATTAATGAAGTGAAGACACGCGGTTTAAACAAAGCGTTTGTTTGCTCAGATCCAGATTTAATTAAATTTAATGTGACAAGTAAAGTGACTTCATTATTGGATGAAGCAGGCATGCCTTACACTATCTATAGTGAAATTAAACCAAATCCAACTATAGCTAATGTCCAAACAGGCGTGAAAGCATTCAAAGATAGTGGAGCAGATTACATCATTGCAATTGGTGGGGGAAGCAGTATGGATACTGCAAAAGCCATTGGTATAATTGCAACAAACCCAGAATTTGAAGATGTCGTTTCTTTGGAAGGTGTTGCACCAACAAAGCATAAAGCAGTGACTACATTTGCTGTGCCGACAACAGCAGGTACTGCAGCTGAAGTAACGATTAACTATGTAATTACTGATGAAAATAAACATCGTAAGATGGTTTGTGTCGATGTTCATGATATTCCAGTGGTTGCGGTAGTTGATCCAGATATGATGGCAAGTATGCCTAAAGGTTTAGCAGCAGCTACGGGTATGGATGCATTAACCCATGCTATTGAAGGTTACATTACTGCAGGTGCTTGGGAAATGAGCGATATGTTCCATTTAAAAGCTATCGAAATTATTTCACGTAGTTTAAGAGCAGCCGTAGCCAAAGAAGATTGGGCAATTGAAGATATGGCATTGGGTCAATATATTGCTGGTATGGGATTTTCTAATGTAGGATTAGGTATCGTTCACTCTATGGCCCATACATTAGGTGCTTTATATGACACACCACACGGTGTTGCCAATGCTATCCTATTACCAACAGTTATGGAATATAATGCGGAAGCAACTGGTGAAAAATACCGCGAAATTGCGCGTGCGATGGGTGTTGAAGGTGTTGATAACATGAGTCAAGAAGAGTACCGTAAAGCTGCTTGTGATGCAGTGAAAAAACTTAGCAGTGATGTTGGCATTCCAGCAGATTTAAAAGACATTGTTAAAGCGGAAGATTTAGACTTCTTGAGCGAAAGCGCATATGCAGATGCGTGTCGTCCGGGTAACCCTAAAGAAACAAGTGTTGCGGATATTAAAGCATTATTCCAAAAATTAATGTAATTACTGCAAATTTATCTCAATTAAAAGCCAGCGAGAAATCGTTGGTTTTTTGTTGTCTTAGGATCAAACAAATCGATATTATTAGTAAGTGATTTTTCATGTTAAAAAGGGTATAAAGTGAATTTTACTAACGAAAGCTGAATGCCATTGTGTGGATGTACTACGTTTGCTCGTTATTTATTATTTGATGCTGTGCTTGTTTGATAGATTTTACGATATTCACTTGGGGATACATTATGAAGTTTTTTAAATGCATTGCTAAATGCGTATACTGAAGAGAATCCAAAATCATAAGCAATGGTGGATATTGGCGTGTCCGTTTGCGTAAGGGTGAGCGTGATCTCATGGAAGCGATAGGCCATTATAAATTGCTTGGTTGGAATATGGAATACTTTATGGAAGCAATGGTTTAAATAAGAAGTGGATACACCAATCGATTGAGCAATATCATTAACATATAAAGATTGATGAATGTTTGCTTCGATGATGGATAATGCTTGGTTGATTGTTTGGGTTATGGAATGTGTATATGAAGATAAATGATAAGGATCTTCACTTTTTGTTTTACTTGCCATTAAGGTAAGTATGTTAAAGGTTAAGTTTAATGCTAGTTGGTTTTTACCAAGACTAGTGGATTCAATTAAATGATGAGTTGTTGATAGCCATTGTTGTAATGGTTGATCTATGAGTTGATTCGCAACAAAACAACGTTTGGGAAACAGTGCAGCCAATAAAACGGTTTGTTGTATGTTGAGTGTATCAAAATAAATATAATAGTGTGCTGTAGGTTTGTTTGCAGATAACGAATAATAAATAAAAGGTGGTAATAAAATAGCGTCACCTTGCTTGATGGTGTAATGGTAACGTTGAATCGTTACATTCACTTCGCCCTTATCTATAATTACGATTTTATAGTTAGCTAAGATATTATCTTTTTGGTCAAAGGCTTTGGGATAATCCAAATAACCATAAGAAAGTAATTGCAATTGTAATTGTTGTAAATATGCAGAAAGTGAGTCTTTTGGTAAAACGTTTTTGATTTTTATAAAGTCCATAACTTGTGAATTTTCTGACCTATTCCATCACTTAGTTGTGATTTTATTAAATAGTAACACGAAACGGGTATTCTTT
>Elaine_p2__coassemble_822_pt1 | contig 20589 bp, 21 predicted proteins | sample Elaine_p2__metabat2_high_PE_023 | metagenome-assembled genome bin Elaine_p2 | reverse complement strand
CGTTTGATTAAACGCTCGTTTACTCTACCCATTTACCAATCAATTAACTTAGAAATTTAAAAAGCATAGCAATAATGGATAATCCTCACTATTTAAATTTTATCGGGGCAAAAGGCCTGCAATAACTTGGGGTGGGGTTTGGCATCAATGCCAGACTCCACCTTTGACTTTATTACGGGGTATAATACGAGTATGATTTTCGAACGGTTTAATAAGATACAAAAAATATTGCTTAATGGAATTTCGCAAATGATCAGGAAACAAGCTGAAACACGCGAAATTTTACAATCCTTTGATGACCCAGATAAGTTATTAATATATATAGACGGCAAAAAAGCTACAAAAAAAGCTTTGGAAATAGTATTTAGAAATGACCCGGTTTTTAATGCGATTCTTTCAGTATTTGAAAGAAATAGACACAAATTAGTATGTCCGGTTTGCGGTAAAAGACTTAGCATACGTGGATATGTAATTCGTAAAATCATCACTTTAGATGGAATACTGTACATACCAGTTCCAAAGATCGGCTGTACAAATCACGCATGTTCTCAAGTTAATAGTGTTGACTATGTTGTTCCTGAGTTTGTTATTGGGTATTGTGCCTTTCATGCGGATGAAGTGATGTTAATAATAGATTGTGACCAGCAGAAACAGCTATATCGCAATTTACAATTTCGTGAATCATCCATTATTGATGTTGCAACTGTAATAGGATTTGAGAGAGACATAATAAAAGAGGCTCCCCCTTCAAAAGAACCTCAAGCCACAGAGCTATTCAAAGCATTACACATTTTTCGTATCAATAACAAATCCTCAATAAGCATTAATACCGATTAAACCGTGCACCCTGGACATAAAAATTATAACATTATGACGATATCATAAGCATGTAAAAACTTATTCTTATGAATAACTGAAAGGAAAATTGCTTATGACAACTTTAACACATGATGAAATCGTCCACTTCTTAGCTTTAATCTTTAATCTTCAACCTGAAGACTTCATGTTGATTGTTCCAGTGTGCAATGAAACAAAAAATGAAGTAATTGTTAAATTAACACCGACTACTCAATATTGTCCACATTGCGGAAGCAATAATATTACAGTTAAAGATTATAATAATCGCAAAATTTGCCATCAAATGATTGCCGGAAGTAACACAGCCATGATCTATTCTAGCCGCCGATACAAATGTAAGTCTTGCGGTAAAACATTTACTGAGGTAAACCCCTTTAGTCATGCACGTTCTCGGATTTCTTTAAAAACCATTGATTTAATCATGAAAGACTTAGAAAATCCAACTGAGACGTTTTCTAACGTTGCACGTAGGTACCATGTATCTACCACTACTGTACAAAGGATATTTGATGAACACTTCACCCCACCTACACCACATTTAACACGCCATGTTTGCATCGATGAAAACTATGCATACCATTCCAACGATGTTGATAGCAACTACATATGTGTCTTAATGGATTACGACAGTAAAAAAATCATTGATATTCTACCGTCCAGAAGATTGGACTATCTTTCTAACTATTTCAGAAACATACCGAAAAGCGAACGGGAAAACGTCAAATTACTATGTAGCGACATGTTTGATGCGTATCGGACGTTATCTAACAAATATTTAAATAACTGTTGCCATGTTGTTGATCACTTTCATGTCGTAAAAGATTTCTACGATAGATTCGATCGGATAAGAATTTCCGTTATGAATCAGTTAAGGGCAAGGGACACAAAATCAGATGAATACTATTTGATTAAGCACTTCAACTGGATGTTGAAAAGAGATGATGAACGGTTCTATGATCCAAGCTTACCGAAAAAATTTAACCGACGAATGAATAGATATCTTAACCTATTTGACATATATCAGCTACTGTTAGACATTCATCCGCTTCTAACAGAAGGCGTTAACTTAAGGGATGAATTAAAATCTTTTTTTGAAAATACTACTTCTAAAAATGCCAAAGAAGAATTTAGTAAACTAGTTAAATGTTTCAGTGAAAGTAATGAACCTGAATTTAAAAAGTTTGCTTCAACATTGATAAAATGGAAATGGTCCATTATCAACTACTTCATTAACATTGGCGATAACACTAATGTCAAACACATTAGCAATGGATTACTTGAAAATAGGAATAAGATTATCAAGGAAATCAAATACAACGCAAATGGATACAGAAACTTTGAAAGATTTAGGGCACGCATTTTCTATTCATTAAATAAGAACTATGATCATTACCTGATAAACCCCGATAAAGAAAAACAAGAATACAATAAACAAAGGCTTAAAAACAATTATCAACGACACCTAAAAAAGATTGAAAACAAAAAGCCAAATTAATGCTTTAAAAAAATGACGGGGTCACAAACCCCGTCATGTTTATAGCAAATTATTGGTAAACCCCTTTAAAATTTAGAGCGCCCTTATTTGAGATTTTGAATTGTATACATTAATATACTACCTGCTACTGCAACATTTAATGATTCAAAGGCACTCATTTCAATTTTGACACCTTGTTGGCAGGCATCTACCACTTCATCAGGTAGCCCTTGACCTTCATTTCCTAAGATGATGGCTACCGGTAAGTGGAAATGAGTTTCCATTAATGGCTCAGCTTTATGTAAACTTGTTGCAACTGTAGAAATACCAAAATCATGGCACTGGTGAATTACTTCGTAAATATCTTTTGCTTGAATAATCCCTACATGAAACAATGCGCCTTGACTACTGCGTATTGTTTTATCATTGTAAGCATCCACACAATCCACTAATATGCATTGGGTAAAACCAAATGCATACGCACTACGAATAATTGTTCCTAAATTTCCAGGATCTTGCACTTGATAACAAATGCACGTATTACCCACCATTAAAGCTTGATCATTTAACGTACAAATAGCGACTATGTTTGAATGACTTTGGGTGTCACACAAAGCATCCATTACTTTATCCGATACAACTTCTATGTTACCAAAAGTAAATGCAGGTTGGTAACCTTGACGCACATAGATTTTAAAAACACGTGAAGCATCCAATGCTTCTTGCACCAAATGCTCGCCTTCAATTAAGAATTGATGCATTAAATGCCGATACTTCTTTTGTTTTAATTTAAGTGCCGATTTAATATTTTGATTACTTAATGATTCTATCATTATCTTCACCTTGTTGTTGATAATAACTATAGGCCAAAACCGCGGTCGCACTGGCGGCATTTAATGCGTTTTTAAAATCCAGTGCGTATGGAATATAGACATTATCATCCACTTCATTTCTTACTTTTGAGCTAATACCACGCATCTCTCCACCAATAACAAGCAACGTCTTTTGATGCCATGAATAGTTGGTACATGCAGTGGCATTGTTGCGATATGCCGCAACAATGCGATAACCATTCGTTTTCATTTGGTTGCAATAATTGGCACAATCATTAGCAAATACAATATCCATCTTTTCATAAGCACCCGCACTGCTTTTTAATAATTGCACTTCACCTTTACTTAAATCACGGTTAGGTAAAATAACACAGGTGCAACCAAATGAATATAAGGTGCGTAAGCAATATCCTAAATTAAATGGATCTTCAATACCTTCCAATAAACACATTAAATTACTTGGATGATCGCAATTAAAATCAGTTCGAGTTTGTGCTTTTAAACAAACACCGCCGCTAGTTTTACCAATCCCTAGATTATTAAATTGTTCTTCAGTTAAATACGTAATAGGGATATTACGTTTTCTTGCGAGTGCAACAATATAGCCGATATCTTTACTGCGTTTACCATCCAATAAAAGCAATTCATCAATTAAACGACGATTGTTTTCAAGGATAGACTTAACCGATATATTACCTTCAAATATCATAGTCGAATCCTTCGCATCATATCATTCACTTTACCGATACCATTGGCTTTTACCCATACATTTTCCATTGGTTGATACGAGCGTTGCAACACTTCATGGTCACTGTCCCTAACAATTTGTTCAATGGTCATACTGATCGGTTCATGGTAAGGGCCGAAGAATTCAATCGTATCATTAACACAGAATACATTACGCGATTGAACTAACATCCAATTGTCTTTAATATCGAGCACTAACCCAACAAAGTCATGGGTAACACCGGCACCATTAATACCGTATAAGTGCATGGATTCATCCACACATTTACCGTAAAATCCTTCACCTGTTGGTCGATTCTCTGCCTTTTTTAATTCGTTTTCATAATATGCCAATCGCTCATCACTTAATTGATGACCACACGCTGCAACCTCATCAATTAAACGACGATACGTTTGCACCACTGTGGCAACATAATAAGCAGTTTTCATACGGCCTTCAATTTTTAATGATGCCACATTAGCATTCATTAAGCTATAAATCGCACGCGGCGCAGCTAAGTCTTTACTGCTCATTGAAAACAAACACGCAGGATCTGATAACTCCTGATTGTTATTGAATAAATGATATTTCCAACGGCAACTTTGAGCACAACCACCACGATTGGCATCGCGATTGGTCATAAAATTACTTAATGTACATCTACCGGAATAATTAACACACATTCCTCCATGAATGAATGCTTCCGTTTCGATATCCACTTGCTTATTAATCGTTTCAATTTCGGGTAATGTAACTTCACGTGCAAATACAACTCGACTTACCCCTAAGTTTTGATAAAACTCAATCGCTTTTGCATTTGTGGAAGAACATTGCGTCGATAAATGTACCTCCAATTGCGGAGCTACTTTGCGCGCTAAGCGCACAACAGATAAACTGGCAACAATAATCGCAGTAACCCCAATGCGTTGCAATGTTTGCAAATATTCACTATATCCTTGTAAATCTGAATCGTGAGGAATCATATTAACCGTAACATGAACTGCAACACCTTTTGGTTTTGCATAGTTAACGATGGTTTCAATATCATCAATATCGAAGTTAGATGCACGAGAACGCAGAGAAAATGCCTTACCACCTAAATAAATAGCATTCGCTCCATAATCAATAGCAACTTTGGCTCGTTCTACATCACCTGCCGGCGCGAGTAATTCAATATTATTTCTCATTAACTTCTTTCCTTATCGTGCTTTCACTTTCCCAATAATAACTGTCTAAAATATAATTGTCTTTATGGATTAATTCATGGTCATTGACAGCAGCAATGACATCTTCGATATCAATAAATAACGCACTATAAACCATTCCTAAACATTGCTTCAATTGTGCTAGCCGTTTTGGATCATACAAAACAAAATCTGTAAATATCGTTGTACCATTATCATTTTCAATGATTGGCATTTTTTGTTTTCGTGTTTCTTCAATTAAAGTTAATTGATCATTGTTATGGATTGGCAAGTCTTGATTTAATTGATGGGCATAGTTCGTCAATAATTGACGCTTACTATTGCTTGTTTTAATGTATCCAAAAACTTGCACTAAATCTTTTGTATCATTACCTAACAAATTTACAGTTTCGCCAATGCTTAACTCCGGAGCAATCCATGTACCACTATAGCCCAAATCATAAAATGTTTGTTTATCTGCACTATTAGTCACTAACGTATCTGGTGAATAAATTAAATCTTTACAGAAAAATCCTTCGCGTTTAAATTGCAAAGCGCTGTAATCAGATACCAAATACGATTTGATCACTTCACACGTATCATAGTGCATCAAAAAAGCTTTAAACGCATCCAATTCAAATTCATGAATGGGAATATTGGCCAAAGCATAAACACTGGCATTATTGGTTTGACATAACTCAATCATTTCATCAAATACAGTTTGGTTTATTTTGCCCACTCCAATGGCTGTGAACTGATCCAAACCAAATATAAAATCTTTTATATTGGCATCTAATAGATGCACTAATTGTTCCTTACTATGAATTAATACTATTTTTTTCATCGTCGTTATTTTATCACACTTATCCCTATGTTTAGTAATTTGCACTTTCGATCACTTAATTAAAGGTTTTATCAGTTCTGAGCTAACCAATAAAGCCAGTATTATTTTTACATACTACCTTTACAATCATGTTATATTTTGATATAACAAAGGCGTCTTTAATGCGTTAAGTGCCTTGATCCGGGAAGTCAAGGACGAAAAGAGTGTCTTGCGGTATTAAAGATACCCATGAATCCTCACTCATTTGCGAATTCATGGTCACGAATGAAAGGAAGGTTTATGGATATGCTTTTTAACAACAAATCACTCTCTCAAACTACCCAATTGGCTTTATTAGCCCTTTTTATCGCGTTGAGAACAATGGCGGGATTATTTCGCATAACATTGGCGCCATCATTGGTCTTATCGTTTTCGTTTTTATTTATTATGACCGAAGTTTTAATTTTTGATTGGCGTTTAGTCATTATTTCATCTGCCTTAGGAGATATATTAAATTATGTTGTATTTCCAGGGTCTTATGGATTTGCCATTCAATATACTTTATTAGCTGTATTTCAAACACTATGTTATTGGGTATGGTTACACGGAAAACACATTACATTGCTACGATTAGCTGCCTGTAAATTATTTAATAATGTTGTATGCAACATTATATGTAATTCCTTATTAATGTATTTTATGTATGATGTTCCACTACAAGCTGCATTATTAACGCGTGTACCAAAAAATTTAATACTTTGGCCAATTGAAACTGCTGTTGCTTTTATTGGATTACGCTTTATTAAAAAACTTTTAATATCTAAAAAATTGGTAGACGCATCCCTATTACCATTTACTATTAAGTAGTGAGGCAAGTTATGGAAATTAATGAATATGCACAACTTGCCATGCGCACATTGGATAATCAACAAACAAAAGAAGAAAACTTAGTTAATGCTGCCATGGGATTAGCTGGTGAAAGTGGAGAAGTCATTGATTTAATTAAAAAATGGCAATTTCATCATCATCCATTGGATAAGGAAGCTTTAATTAAAGAATTAGGTGATGTTGCCTGGTATTTAGCCCAAGCCGCCCACGGATTAGATGTCTCTTTAGAATCAATATTATACGCAAATATTGATAAATTAGCAAAACGATATCCCGAAGGTTTTAGCACTGAGGCATCAATTTACAGAAAAGAGTAATTGTATTACTCTTTTCTGTAAACAGTATTACGTTTAAAATAAAAAAAGAGGTAAAGAGTATGTTTGTAAAATCCAGTGCAAATCAACAACCAATCATTGATAATGTATTTTCTACAGTCGCTTTATGCAAGCAAGATATTGCTTTAAATGGTAATGACAATGTCATAAATGGAACCATTGGTTCATTATATGATGAAAGTGGAAAACTTGTAGCGTATGATTCCTTCTTTAATCATTACCAACAATTAACGCACCAACAATATGCTGCTTACGCCGCAGGGTTTGCTGGTAACCCAGATTTTAATATTGCAATGAAACAATGGGTTGTTGAAGATAGAATTAATGAATGCATTATTACACCCATTGCCACTGTCGGAGGTTCGGGAGCAATTTCCATTACTTTTTCCAGTATGTTAGATGCAGGTCAATCCATATTGCTACCGCAATTAGCATGGGAAAGTTATACATTAATGGCACAACAAAATCAATTTAACATAATTGAATATCAAAACTTTGATGGTGATCATTTTAATTGTTCGGACTTATTAACAAAAGCGAAACAAATAATGCTCGAACAACATCGTTTGCTTGTTGTAATTAATGATCCTGCCCATAATCCAAGTGGCTATTCATTAACAGATTCAGAATGGAAAACCATTATGGATGGACTTAATGCATTAAGTAAAGATGGGCCAGTCTGTTTATTAAATGATATTGCATACATTGATTATTGCTTTAATCAACCAAATCATAAAAACTATATGCGCTATTTCAATCAAATGGCCGATGAAAATATGGCAGTTATCATTGCCTCCAGTATATCGAAAACAGCCACAAGCTATGGCTTGCGACTAGGTTGTGCATTAATTGTTACAAAGAATCAACAGATTAACGATGAGCTTTCTTTAAGTTTCCGTAAATACTGTCGAACCAATTGGAGCAATCCAAACAATTCTGCAATGATTAATTTTACGTGGCTAGTTAATCATAACCAACAAGCTTTCTTAGATGAAAAACAAAAAGCTATTGATCTATTAAAGCAACGTGCCACTACGTTTATGCAATTAGCAAAGCAATATCATATTGAGACTTATCCGTTTACCGAAGGTTTCTTTGTTACCCTAAAATGTACAGACAATGATAAACGTGACCAATTATTTGACGCATTAGTAAAAAAACATGTTTATATTTGTAAAGTCAATTATGGTTTACGTGTTGCGCTATGTTCGATAACACTTCCAACTATCGAAAAGTTAGTAGCAACTATTGCAGAAACAACCGTAGAATTAAACACATAACATAAAAGAGTATGGGCTAGATACCATACTCTTTTTCAATTTTATCAGCCAAATCTTTTACCAAAGCATGCGTTTGTTCAATTGTTTTAGCTTCTGCCATTACACGCACTAAAGGTTCAGTACCACTTGGTCGAACTAATAGACGGCCATTGCCTTGCAATGAACTTTCAGCTTCTTGAATCCATTGTTTAACAATGGATTCTTCCATCACTGCATGTTTATCTTTGACTTTAACGTTAATTAATTCTTGCGGGTAAATGGTGACTTGATCTGCTAATTGCGCCAATGTTTTATCCGTTGCTAATAATGCCTCTAGCATATGCAAAGCCGTTAATAATCCATCTCCTGTGGTGTGTTGACGTCGGAAGATAATGTGGCCGCTTTGTTCGCCTCCCAAATCATATTGATGCTTGATCATTTGTTCATATACATATTTATCCCCAACATCCGTTTTAACTGAAGTTAAGTTATTTTCTTTTAAGGCGTGGAAAAATCCTAAATTTGCCATAACAGTAGAAACAACACAGTGATCATTTAATTCGCCTTTATTATCTAAATATTTACCTAAGATAAGTAGCATATGATCACCGGTTAACAACCGTCCTTGATTATCAACACAAATCAATCGATCCGCATCGCCATCAAAAGCAAATCCCAAGTCCGCTTTATTGGCAAGCACAGCTTCTTGTAAATCTTGTGGGTGAGTTGAACCACAGTGCGTATTAATATTTAAACCATTCGGTTTGTAGTGAATACCTATCACTTCCCCAACCAACTGTTTCAATACTTTATAGGCACTAACACTGCTACTGCCATTCGCACAATCAATAACAACTTTTAAATTATTTGGTTTAATATCGACACATTGGCCAACCCATGTACAATATTGTTCCAATAAATCTGGATCATACATTTTATTTCCAATGGCTTCACCATGCATTAATTCGATGTCAATTTTCCCATCAATATATTGTTCAATTTCTTCCTCTAATTTAGGGTCGCATTTTTCACCCATCGGTGAAAATAACTTAATCCCATTATCCGCAAAAGGATTATGGGAAGCACTAATCATGGCTCCACAAGCATACTTATTTCTACGTACTAAGTAAGCAACCATCGGAGTTGGACACACACCGCAAAGCAAGGCATCACATCCACCTGCCATTATACCTGCAGCCAAAGCACTTTCAAACATATCTGAACTTAATCGGGTATCTTTTCCAATTAATATGGTTTGTTTACCATTTTTAGAATAATAATGACCTAAAAATAAACCAACTTTCACTGCATGGTCCACGGTTAATGTTTCATTAGCTTTGCCACGAAATCCATCCGTTCCAAAATATTTACCCATTTTACTAGCCCTCCGTTGTTTCATTGGTATCGCCTTGTTCTTGGCTTAACACGTTAACTGTAATTGATTCTTGATTTAATACATAACGTACATAGGCGCTTGAAGTAGTTTCCAAATGAATTGGAATATCATTCACACCCGGTTGAACATCACTAAAATCCAAATATGCTGTTATATCGTTAGCAGTAATTAAATCCACATTACTTTGTGTTCCATATACGGTAACGGCAACATTAGATTGGAATCCTTCCGCACTGATTTTATAACCATTATCATTATTACGATAGTTTAACGGAACACCTTCAATAACTTTACTTACTTGATCGCCCAACGTCACATCAACATTAACTTGGTTAATACTAGCACTATTCACTCCTTGCGGCAATGTAATTGGACGCAATAAACGAGTATCCCCAGTAATGGTGGATGCATCAATACTTACCACAACATTTTCAATTGCATCCAATACACTTTCACTGGCATAAATTGTAACTGTGGAAGAATCCAAGGTAATACTTTCAATGGCCTTATCATCCGGTACTTGACCAATAGTTTCCACACTAATTGGCACCGTCTTACTAGGACTAGTTACTGGGACTGATACATGCACAGTTGATTTAGGCATTTCACAATTAACAATTTCACCACTGGAATTATAAGCCACCAATTTGGCGTCTTGTTCAAAGTCTTTACTTACGTTCGTTACATCAATCAATGCTTTAACAAATGCAATTGAATTCAATGTATCTTTACTTCCCGTTACTAATACAGTACTGGATTCAAAGGTTGGACTTCCTAATGAGTAAATGGAATTCATTTTACTTTGATTAATAAAATCATACCCAATGTCAAATTCTTTACTTGTTTTTTCTTTAATACTAATATTGACTTGATTTGGTTCAACCGTTACTTTAACACTACTGCTAAATCCTTCTGGTACGAGTTTAACAGTGTGTTCACCTTCCGTTAGATTTTGTAAGTTTGCGGTAATATAACCACTGGAGTTATATGCACTGGTAACCGCCGAAGCGTTACCACTAATCGTTACCGTAACTGTACTTGGTATACCTTCAACAACAAAGCCTTGTTTATTGTATTGTACATTGACTTGCACATTATTTTTTTGACGGGAGTATTCCATTGGAGAGCCAACACTACGAAACGTATCAAAGTTAACAACAGTAAATAAAATAACCGCTAAAAATAATGCAACTAATTTTTGATTTTTGGCATTAAAGATGAAATGATCCATTAATCCAAATAACCAACGTAATACTTTTAAAACACTATCTTCGATTGCAGAATAAGTATTACTGATTTTTTCACTTCCGCTGGTTAAGATAGAATTTTCATTATCTATTTGTTTTTTCTTTTGCTTAGCCATTACTTATCCTCCTTTTTCGAAGAACCTAACGATGTATTTCGAATTAAGTTAATTTGGGAATCAATGGAAGCATCACCCATTAATTTAGAAATATCCAATGATGCAGTTTTTTCAAGCAATTGTTCTATCTTTTTGGATTGGTCAGCATTTTCTTTAACTTCGCTTACTTTTGACTCACCTTCGATTGCCTTATCTTCTTGTTTATCGGGATTTTCCTTCTTTAAATTACTCCCCATTGGGCTAACATTAACACTAGAGAATTCAATATGAGCACTCTTTAGTGGTTGCTTACTCTCTTCTTTATTCGTTGATTTTACATTAGGTTGGGATTTAGTTTCATTGGTAGGAGTAACTTTATGTTGTTTTTGCAAAGTGTCGTAACCTTTAATTTGGTCCACTTTATGGTGTGGAAATTTAATCGAAGTTTCTTCTTCGCTCTTTTCTTGCACTTGCTCAACAACTGGAGCCACCGATTGTTCAACTTTTTTCTTACGCGGTTTGCGCTTTTTCTTAGGAGCGTCTTGTTTACGGATAGCTATCTTACTGAGCAAGCCACTATTACTGCTCGTTGAATATTCTTTGGATTCATTACTTGGATTAACGCTGGATACAAAAGTTGACGATTGTGTTTCATCACCACAAATAACTCGCAATAAGTAATCTTTTAATTGCGCTCGGTTTACATTATAAATACGTCCCTTTTCAGTAATCGAAATGCGACCAGTTTCTTCCGACACACAAATACTTACGGCATCCGATACTTCACTAATGCCAATGGCTGCACGATGTCGTGCCCCATATTTATTCGGTAAATCCATACTGGTTGGTGGGAAATAAGCACCCGCACAGGCAATCTTGTCGCCTTCGATAATGACAGCACCATCATGAAGTGGTGTGGATGTAACAAAAATAGAAGTTAACAACTCCGCTGTCACTTTACCTTGAATGGGTGTTGCTTTTTCAATAAATTCATACAACGATTGACCTTGTTCAATCGTAATTAAAGCGCCCACTTGGTTTTGACTTAACAAGCCAACGGATTGTACTAACATATCCACCACTTGATTCTTTTCATTACCACTTAATGTTGCCATACGAGAAAATACATTAGATTTTCCTAAACGTTCCAACATACTTCGTATTTCCGGTTGGAAAACAATAATAATGACAAGAATCCCATAATTAATAAACATATCGGAAATCCACGCAACCGTTTTTAAACCCAATATCTTAGCAAGTATATTAACGCCCAAAACAGCTAAAACTCCTTTAAAGATTTGCGCTGTTCGCGAATTATTTTTTACGACTTTTAATAGGTAATAAACCAATAGCCAGATAATCACGATATCCAGACCATACATTAAATATGTTCTCAAATTTTCTAAAATAGATGCTAATTGATATCCCATAATAAAACTCCTAATTCTGTACTAGTATAACATGTTCAACCCATCCATAATTATGGAATTGTTGTCAAACGAAAAGGGAAGTTACCTTCCCTTTACCATTATTTCCATAAATCAAATGGATATAAACCTTGATCTTTATAAGCTTGAATTTTTGCAACAACGTCAGGTTTGTCTTCCTTATAAGTAACACCAAACCATTTTTCGTCGGTTCCCATCACTTCAATATCACACGCTCCCGCTTTTACCAAATCACCCACAGCAGTAGGAATTACATGTTCACATTTCATTGGGTTACCTTCCAAAGAATCATGCAAGAAGTTAGCAAATATACCTTCACATTGATCAAAAATTAGCGGAGTAAATCCCCAGAAGTTCATACTACTTAATTTTGTTGGATCAACTGGTTTGATTTCCTCATTTTCTTCGATGCACGCCTTTCCATCTTGTTTGATAATTTTTTGAATTTCCACAATTTGTGTTAATTTATTATCTTTTGTTTCGCATACTGCACGCGTTACACTGCCCGAATCAGTTAATGTATTCACTAGTGGGTAACCTACCATACCATAGTGGGTTCCATTGGCTTTATTGCATAAGAAATCATACATTGTTTCAAAAGAACCTCGACCATAAAAATCATCAGCATTGCAAATCATAAAATTTTCTTTAACTTGATTTTTGCAAGCCAATAATGCGTGCGTCGTTCCCCAAGGTTTTTCTCTTCCTTCAGGTACAGTGTAGCCTTTTGGTAAATCATTTAAATCTTGATAAATGAATTCTACAGGAACTTTAGTTCTTACTTTATCAACAAGATTGTCTTTAAATGCTTGTTCATGTTCTTTACGGATTATTAAATACACTTTACCAAAACCAGCTTTGATGGCATCGTAAATCGTAAAGTCAATAATCGATTCACCATTATTACCCACTGTGTCAATTTGTTTTAATCCGCCATAACGGCTCCCCATCCCTGCTGCTAATATAACAAGTGATGGCTTATTTAAATTAGTATTCATTTTCGATATTCCTTCTTTTTGTGTACTTATTATATAACACGCGATAGAATAAAGCCATGCAGATAAGTAAAGTTATATTAAGTTCATCTAGCCCTCGACGGGCCCAATTATTGCACAATATCACCGATAGTTTTGAAATACGTGTTAATGCAGTCGATGAAATACGTGATACAAGCCTTCCGCTAGCCAATCAAATTGAACAATTGGCACTTTTAAAGGCCAATGCAGTGGAAATTTATCCCAATGAAGTCATAATTGGTGCAGATACAATTGTATCTTACCAAGGTGAAATTTTTGGTAAACCGAAAAATAAAGATGATGCCTATGCCATGCTTAGCCAATTATCCAACAATACCCATCAAGTAATTACAGGGGTTGCATTACGAACAACGGATAAAACACTAGTAAGCCATTGTGTTTCCAATGTAACTTTTAAACCATTAACAAAAAAAATGATTACTGACTATATTGCTACGGGTTCTCCATTGGATAAAGCGGGTGCCTATGGCATCCAAGATAAAACGATGGACTTTATTAAGTCCATCGAAGGTGATTATTTTAACATTATTGGTCTGCCACTATTCCTGGTTTGGGAAATGCTACATCGTTTGGATCCACGGTATACTCCAATTCATAATGATCTTGCATAAAGAATAATTTACCATAATGATTTTGGTATTTTATAAAATAACAAATTCCATAGCCACCCGCTTCACTAAAAGCGGGTTTTTTTTCAATAATCCGATCTATGGTGACAAATTCGTGATTTACTTTTATCTGCAAAGGAATAATATTCCCTAGTGAATCATTATGATAAATGACATCCACTGGATTAATCGTAAGCATTAGAAATAACCTTTCGGATACACTACGTGATCCCCTTTTACATTTTCTTCTGAGAATGGTTTATCCAATAAATTGGAACACTTCTTAATACTGGAAAAACCATATTTATTTCGTAAATCATCCATTAATACATCCACTTGACGTTTTTTATCCCGTTTCATTTCCTGGGTAATGGATTCCAATGACATTTGTTGAATATGGTCTTTGCGACTTTTTACTTGCATTGATACAGTAATTTGGCGAAGTGGTTGGCTAAAATCATACCTTTGTTGCAATAAATCGCAAGCTTCATCCAATATATCTTCACTATTATCCGTATAATAGTTTAATTTACGTTGCACTTGATACCATGCAAGTGATTTGTCACGAAACATTAAACTCACCACGTTCCCAATCACATTTTCATCACGCATCCGTGAAGCAACCGATTCACTTAATAACCTTAAGACTAAGCGAGTTTGTTCCATATTCTCCATATCAATAATAGTAGTCATCCCATTACCTACACTTTTCGGCACTTCTTTGGGATCATTCACATGTGCCACCGCTTGATCATCTTTGCCATTCGCAAATCGATGCAATACATATCCCCATTTACCAAAACGGTTTGTTAAAGCTTCCAATGGCGTATTTGCCAATTGACCAATCGTATGTATACCCATAGCATTCAATTTTATATTGGTTTTCACGCCCACATAAAGTAAATCGCCAACGGGTAATGGCCAAACAACATTTTTATAATTATCTTCACTAATATAAGCAAAACCACTACGTTTACCCATATCCGAACCTAATTTAGCAAAAACTTTATTAAATGATAATCCGATTGATACTGTTAACCCAATTTCATCATAAACGCGCTTTTGAATAGTTTTTGCTAAAGCAATGGGATCACCAAATAAGCGTAAAGAATGCGTTAAATCCACCCACGCTTCATCCACACCAAAGCTTTCAACTCGATCAGAATATTGCCGATATATATCTTTAACTTTTTCACTGACTTCTAAATAGCGCTGATAATGGGGTAAAACAATGCGCAAATCATTGCAAGCTTGTCGTGCTTCCATTAACGATTGAGCAGTCTTTACACCCAACGGTCGACATAAATCATTTTTTGCCAATACAATCCCATGACGTTTTTCTTCATGTCCACCCACCACCATTGGATACAACCGATGCATCGGTTGTAACATTTCTTCAATTTGTGCATAACAGTGGTTGATATCGGCATGCATGATTACTCGTAGCATAAACTATGGCCAGTAAGATAATTAGCTACCTTTAATATTAATGCAATGGTTTTTCCATCAATTAATTCATTGGTATAAACCATTTGAATTGCTTTATCTAAATCAATCCAAGATAATTCAATAAACTCATCATCATCAAAATGTTGATGCGTATATGTTAAATCATACGCAAAATAGAATTGAATCCATTCAGTTAAATAAGCACTGGTTGGTATAAATTTCCCCATATCAACCCAACGCTTTGCTTGTACACCACATTCCTCTTCCAATTCACGCCTAGCGGCTTCCAACAAATCTTCCAAATAACTATCTGCTTTACCAGCAGGCAACTCTTGTAAATCATCACCAATACCATAGCGATATTGTTTTACAAAAGCCAATTGGTTTTTATCATTTAGACACGCGATACAAACTCCTGGAACATGCTCAATTAATTCCCGTAGATAAACTTGACCATTAGGGTATTCTACTTGATCGACATAAACATCAATTATATTACCCTTATAAATTGATTTGCGTGATTTAACAGGATATTTAGCCATAATTAACCTCTTTTAATGGCAGCTTGTGCTGCGCGATCCATTTCCCTTTGCTTACTTGTTTGCCGCTTATCCGCCATATTCTTACCTTTTGCTAAGGCAATGGTAACTTTAGCAAGTCCATGCTCAATTGTTAGTTTTAACGGAATTAACGTATAACCTTCAAGTTTGATTTTACTTTCTAGTTTTGCAATTTCATTTTTATGTAAAAGCAATTTACGAATCCGTTTTTCATCATGATTAAAGCGATTGGCTTCTTTATATTCAGCAATATGCATTTCTTTTAAGAAAACTTCCCCTTTTTTAATGGTGACATAAGCATCATTAAAGGAAACTTTATGAGCCCTCACGCTTTTAATTTCACTACCTTTTAAAACAATGCCTGCTTGGTAAGTATCAATAATAAAATAATGAAAATGTGCTTTTCTATTTTCGGCGATGAGCATCTTTCTTATCCTTTCTTCTGTTACTTTTTGCTTTCTTAGGTTTCTTATATTTCTTATTCTTTTCTGAATTAACTTTAGTTTTCTTTGCTTGATTTGTCTTTAATTGAAAATAACCAATAACTTTGCGCTCAATTTCATTTACAGATTGAATCGTGACAGTTAATTCATCCCCAATTACTACTTTACAATCACTTGGGGACATACGCATTTCGACAAATGGTGCATATGCAACGCAATCTTCCACTACATAATAATATGGACAGAATATATCAATACCTTGATTCGTTGTAACATAAAGCCCACTGTTGGTAATTGAACTTACCCTCGCTGTGAACTTTTGATTGATCTTATGTTGCATGTATTGGCATACTTTCATTGCAGTAATATCACGCTCCACATCCACAGCATCGACTTCACATTCGGAACAATGGGCAGCTTTAACAAGTAACCCACTTTGATCTTTACTACTGTCTCCTTGATTAAAATAATACTTCCATAAATAACGGTGCACAAGTAAGTCGGGATACCTTCTTATCGGCGAAGTAAAGTGACAATAATATTTTAACCCCAATCCATAATGACCTAAACATTCGCTTTCATAACGTGCTTTACTCATTGATCGTAATAAGCGTGCATTAATAACTTCATAGAATTCACTATCTTTAATTGAATCGAGGTAATGTTGCAATTGCAATGAAGTAGGGTGGTCGGATAAATCCGATGGTAATTGAATAACTTTAGCAATGGCTTTAAATTCTTCCATACGTTGCGCTTGCGGTGCTTCATGAATTCGATAAATGCATGGCAATTTTAATTCATTCATCAACTTAGCAACGGCAATATTAGCTTCTATCATATAAGTTTCAATTAAGTTTTCACCCAAACCATCGACTCTTTTTGTTACACTTTCCACATTTCCCTGTTTATCCATAGTAATGGATAACTCATTACTAACAAAGGAAACTCCACCTTCTTGATTATGTAAATGTTGAATAGCTGTAGCTAATTCCAATAATGCAAGTAATGATGGAACTAACGTTTCATAATTATGGATAATGGCAATTTCCCCTGCAAAGATACGATTCACATTGGAATATGTCATCCGATACTTTGATTTAATTAATGATGGATAAACCTTAGATTCAAGCAACTGCCCGTCAGTTTGATAATGTAATTCACAGGTTATTGCATAACGATCCACATTCGGATTTAAACTACATGCCCCATTACTTAATTCAAACGGTAACATTGGAATAACTTTTCCTGGTACATAGATACTCGTTCCTCTGCGGTATGCTTCTTTATCCAACACGGAATTTTCTTCCACATACGTAGCCACATCAGCTATGGATACATAAACTATAATTTCATTTTCCTTAACTTCAACGGATAATGCATCATCAAAATCTTTAGCATCCTCCCCATCGATCGTCATTGTTAATAAATGGCGTAAATCTTTTCTTTTTTCATCCAAACAAATTGGACGTGAACCACTCTTAGCGGCTTGAGAGACTGCATCTTTTGGGTATTCCAATAAGATTCCCTTTTCAATTAACGCACTGTTTATATCTGCGAATGGTGCACTCATCGGAGCAATGACAGATTGAATCTTGCATTTAAGCACTTCACCATATTCCACAATATCAAACAAAACAAAGCTATCTTCCTTAACTTGTATCAATTCGCTATTTCCAACAGTAACAAAGTAAGGGTAAGAAAATAAAGTGCACCGATAGGATAATCTTCCTTTACGATTATTAACTAACACTTCACCAACCAGCGTTTTAATTTGATGCTTTAATACTTTAATTACTTCACAACTTGAATCATAAGAAGATACGCGAATCAAAACGATATCTTGATCAAATGCATGTAAATTATCACTCGCATTGCAATAATAGGATTCATTATCGTCACATTCAACAAAACCAAATCGTTCGGTTTTGAATCGATAGGTTCCGACAATAAAGCCTAAATGTTTCCGCGTGGCTAATTTATGTTTTTTAGATTCAAAAATTTCTGCTGATTCAATTCCTTGCTGAATGAGTTGTAATAATTTGACCCTTAATTCTACAGAATTAATACCTAAAGCGTTCGCAATTCCTTCTCGCGTATATAAATAAGGTTGCCCTTGATTTAAAGTTTCGATTATTGTTTCTAAGTTCATAACTCTCCTTTCTAACTCTAATTTTAAAAATACAAAAAAAACCGTAGTGGATACGGTTTAGCTTAGCACATTGATAAGGATCACAAGAACAAAGAATGTAATTCCCGTAATTAATGTTAAATTGGAAATTACCTTTTCTGAACCTCTTTCTTTCACATTAGTGAAAAGGTTCAATCCGCTCGTCCCCGTAAAAGCACTCATTGCGTCACTTTTTCCACCTTGAAGCAGTGACAAAATAATTAAAATCGCTGCAACAATTAATAATAAAATTTCTAACATCGGTTTCTCCCTTCTAAACTAATGTGCTTTAAAAGTTTACGTTATTTTTAGATAAATTGCAATGTTTACGGGCAATTCCATCAATTTTGCATTGAAAATTTAAATGGATGTTATTCGTGATAATGATTTAAATACAATTAACAAGACAAATAATCCCAAAACAATCAAAGAAGCAATATCTAAACCTGTCAGCGCCATGAAACGATCTTTAATCGTTTCCTCTTGTTCATCTTGTTCGACCGGTTCCTCTACCGCAACGAAATCTCTAACTTTTAAATTTGCACTGCCAATTTTTTGACCACCCAGCAAAATATCAACTCTTGCCTTCGCGCTTTCCACACTACTGGTATCTTCAACTTCAATCACGCTGGAAATCAATGATTCATCGGTAGAAAAAGGCAGCAAAATATTTATTGCACTATCCATATAAAACGTTACATCATGTTCTTGTTCATTTTCGACAATAGTAATTGCTTTTTCACCAATCCGCGCTGCATCCAACACAACTGTTTTATAATTCGCAAACGCAAATTCCATCATCTTATTAAAATCCGAATAACGACTATCGGCATCTGGTTCTGCCATAACCACCATAATAATTTCTAAATTATTATATAAAGCATATGCAACGCTAGTATATCCAGCTTCGGGTGTATATCCATTTTTACCCCCTTCCACACGTTCATCAGCAAATTCTGTATTTTTAATCATATTAAATGCTGTAGAAAATGTTCGTTGTTCACTTTGCTTATTTGTCGGACTCATTGAATAAGACACCGTGGCCATAATGTCCCGTGCACGTTGATCTTTGATTAAGGTTTGCATAATTAACGCTATATCTTTGGCACTTGTTTTATGATTATCATCATGTAAACCATTGGCGTTCACGAAGTTAGAATTGGTACATCCCAATTCTTTAGCCGTTTCATTCATTAATTGGGCAAAGGAGGATAAATCGCCACTAATACCTGTTGCTAATACATTAGCAGCATCATTGGCACTTGCCAACATCATGGCATATTCCAAATCTTTAACACTTATTATTTCATCATAATCCAATGCTACGTGAGAACTACTGCGTGGCACTGCATCAATGGCTTCATGCGTTGTGGTTAGTGTGGCGTTATCATCTAACTTTTGCAGCGCAAGATATAATGTCAAAATTTTTGTTATGGAAGCAGGGTAATGTTGTGCATCTCCATTTTTTTCATAAAGAATCGTTCCACTTTTTGCATCCATAATAATGGCAGATTGCGCATGCAAGCTTAACGAATCCCCATTAGCTGGCGTGTTTGTTGGTTCCGTTGCAAAAATATTTATCGGTAAAATGCACCCAATCAATAAGAATGCACTTAGTAATACTTTGATTTTTTTCATTTTATTAGTGTACATGATAAACTTAAGTTTTTCCATAAAAAAAGCTCTTCGCTATGAAGAGCTTATTTACCTGGCAATGAGCTATTTTCGCATTCACTATCGTCGCCGATGAAGTGCTTA
>Elaine_p2__coassemble_668_pt1 | contig 25546 bp, 28 predicted proteins | sample Elaine_p2__metabat2_high_PE_023 | metagenome-assembled genome bin Elaine_p2 | reverse complement strand
TTTTTTACATCTTTCTTTCATACTAATACTTAACAAAAATTCCCAAAAAAATTTAACTTTTTTTTTTCCTACCTATTAGGAAATATAGTTAGGAATATACCCAGAAAAATAAAAAAGCTACCCAGATAGGATAGCTTTAATGATTGATAATTAACCGTTAATTTGGCTCATTACTTCTTCAGCGAAATTATCGTTTTTCTTTTCGATACCTTCACCAACAGCATAACGAACGAATCCAGCACAGCTTGTATTTCCTTCCGCTAACACTGCTTTTACTTTTTTATTAGTATCTTTAAAGTATTCTTGATCAACTAAGCACATATCTTGTAATGCTTTAGAAACACGACCTTCAATAATACCAGCTAAGATTTTTTCTGGTTTACCAGCCATTTTTTCATCATTTTTTAAGATTTCTTGTTGAACTTCAGTTTCGTGAGCTACAACTTCAGCTGGCATATCATCACGAGATACGTAAGATGGAGACATTGAAGCAACTTGCATCGCAATATCTTTTGCTAAGGCAGCATCTTGTGTGTTTTTTAATACGCAAACAACTGAAATTTTACCACCCATATGGATATATGGGCCGAAGATATCGTTATCTTCTTTACTCATACGAGCAAAACGTCTTAACGTAATCTTTTCACCAATTGTTGCTGTTGCATCCACAACGCAATCTGCAATTGTTTTACCATTTAAACTCAAAGCATTTGCTTCTTCTAAAGTAGTAACATCGCTTGCTAAAATAGTTTGCGCAACTTCATCAATTAATTTTAAGAAAGCTTCATTTTTTGCAACGAAATCTGTTTCACTGTTCATTTCAACAACAACAGCTTTATTCCCATCGCAAGCAACACGAGTTAAACCTTCAGCAGCAACACGTCCGCTTTTTTTAGCCGCTTTCGCAATACCTTTTTCACGTAACCAGTCAATAGCTTTTGTAATATCACCATCAACTTCAACTAACGCTTTTTTGCAATCCATCATACCAGCGCCAGTTTTTTCACGCAATTCTTTAACTAATGCAGCAGTAACAGCCATGATTATTCTCCTTCTTTTTGTGCAGTTGCATCCGCATTAACTTGTTTACGGATACGTTTTGGACGATCTTCACCATCCACTTTTGTTTCAGTACCATCTTCTTTTTTGATGATACGACGTTCACCATTGAAGTTACGACGGTTTTCACGATTTCTACGTTCTTCCATCTTTTCTCTTCTACGTCTTTCCATTTCTTTTTGAACTTGTTCAACAGAAACTAATACATCACTCATTGTGATATCTTCACCTTCAGTAGGTTGGTTCGCTGTTAATGGTAAACCACCTTTACCTTCAACAACAGCGTCTGCCATAACAGAAGCCATTAATTTAATTGAACGTAATGCATCATCATTACAAGGGATTGGATAATCAACCCAACTTGGATTTGCATTTGTATCAATTAAAGCAAATACAGGGATACCTAATTTTTTAGCTTCAGCAACCGCATTGTGTTCTTCTGTAGGGTCAACGATAAATAAAGCGTCTGGTAAACGTTTCATTTCTTTAATACCACCTAAGAAATTTTCTAAACGCGTTTGTTCTTTCAAATAACCAGCTTGTTCTTTCTTAGTGTATAAGTTAATTTGACCACTAGCTTGTAATTGTTCAATTTCTAATAAACGTTTAACGCTTTTTTGGATAGTTCTAAAGTTTGTTAAAGTACCACCTAACCAACGTTGGTTTACATAGAATGAACCAGAACGTAAAGCTTCATCTGTGATTGCTTGTTGTGCTTGTTTTTTAGTACCAACAAATAAAACTTTACCACCGTTTTCTGTAATTTCTTTCAATTTAGCATATGCTTTGTCTAAGCATTCCATAGTTTGAGCTAAATCGATGATGTGTACGCTGTTTTTCGCAGCATAGATGTAAGACTTCATTGCAGGGTTCCATTTACGAGTTTGATGACCGTAATGACAACCAGCTTCAAGAAGTTGACGCATTGTAACAACTGACATTTATAATTTCCTTCCTTTCCGTTGTTCCTCCACCAATTCGAACCTTGATAACATTATTGCTAATGCACGGATCAAGGAATTCTTGGTGTGTGTATTGCACATAAAACGTGCCTATATAATTTACCAAAAAATACGCATAAATAAAAGGAAATATGCAATTATTTCCCAAATTATTTGAAATAATGCATATTTCCATAGAATTTATCGTGAAACTAACAGAAATTAGTCATTTAATACTTGAATTTGTCCTAAAGCAACCTTGGCAGCAACTTCTTTTTGTTCATTTTTCTTTATCGTTGGATCCATGCTTAATAATCCAAAGTTAGCATTCATTGGCTGAAAACCTTTAGGATTGGCATGGGTAATGTAGTGAGCCATTGCGCCCATCATAGTACTCGTTGGTAAAGTAATCATTTCTTTACCCATCGCCTTATTTGCTGCGTTAATTCCAGCTAAAGCGCCTGAAGCACATGATTCAATATAACCTTCTACACCACAAATTTGTCCTGCAAAGAATAGATTTTCATTACTTTTAGTATTGTATGTAGGATTAAGCAATAATGGAGAATTAATGTAACTGTTACGATGCATTACCCCATAACGCATAATTTGCGCATTTTCTAATCCTGGAATCATATGGATGATTTCTTTTTGGGCACCCCAAGTTAAATGAGTTTGAAAACCAACGATATTAAACAATGATGCTGCGGCATCATCTTGACGTAATTGCACTACAGCATACGGACGCTTACCAGTGCGTGGGTCTTCCAAACCCACTGGCTTCATTGGTCCAAAAAGTAAAGTCTTCATTCCTCTTTTGGCCATAACTTCAAATGGCATGCAGCCTTCAAAGAATATTTCCTTTTCAAATTCATGCCCTTTCGCAACCGGTGCATTAATTAATGCATGATAAAACGCATTAAATTGTTCCATGGTAAACGGACAATTAATGTAATCGGCATCACCTTTATCGTAACGACTTTTACGATAAGCAATATTCATATCAATCGAATCGTAGGTTACGATGGGTGCTACAGCATCATAGAAATAAAAATTATCACCCGAAAATTCATGAATCCATTCGCCTAAAGGGCCATCAACCAATGGACCACATGCCAGGATACAAATTCCATCCAATGGTTTATCTACTTGTTGATCAATCACCTTAATGTTTGGATGATTACAAATTTTATCTGTAATATATTGACTGAATCCTTCTCTATCTACAGCCAATGCGCTACCTGCAGGCAAAGCACATGCATCTGCAGCTTCCATTATAAGCGAATGGATTGTTCGTAATTCTTCTTTTAATAATCCAACAGCATTGGTAATGGCATTGGAGCGTAATGAATTGGAACATACCAATTCTGCAAAATTATCCAATGTTTGTATTGGATTCTTTTTCAATCGTTTCATTTCATACAAGTCAACATGAATGCCACGATTAGCTAATTGCCAGGCAGCTTCACATCCCGCTAAACCTGCGCCTACGACGGTTACTTTATTCATTGGATTTACCTTTTCTAGTTAATGTACGTTTGCCTTTTGACACCGCACTTGTTTTTTTTGTTGTTTTCTTAGACGATTTCTTCGTTGTTACTTTTTTAGTGGACGCTTTCTTTGCAGTGGGTGATTTTGATTTCGTGGAAGAGGTAGTCTTGCTTGCTTTTGCTTTAGCAACAATTTCCACGCCATCTTCAGTTTCCATATAATTGCATTTTGGAAAATTAGAACATCCTAAAAAGAAAGTGTTATAACGTGATTTACGCCTTAGTAATTCGGCACCACAACGTGGACACAATTTACCACTTGGTTGAGGCACATACTTATTTGGATCCACAATTTTCGCAACATAGCGACAGTTTGGAAAATCTGAACAAGAAATAAATTTTCCATAACGTCCCATACGATACACAAGATCATGTCCGCAGACAGGACATTTTTCACCAGTTTTTTCTGGCTCTTTCTTTTCCATGTTTTCATTAGCATAATCCAACAATGGGATAAATTGGTCATAGAAACGATGCAATGCAGCAATATTATCCAAATCACCATCCGCAATTTCATCCAATTCTGTTTCCATATTGGCAGTATATTGCACATTAATGATACTGGAGAAGAATTTATCCAGTTGTTCACTGGTTAAAGCCCCTTGTTCTGTTGGCTTAAACACTTTGGTTTTGCTCGTTTCACTGATGGGTTCATATGTAACATAACCCCTGGCCACAATAGTATCCACAATGGTAGCATACGTACTTGGTCTGCCAATCCCTTCCTCTTCCATTTTTTTAATTAATCGAGCTTCGGAATATCGTAAAGGTGGTTCCGTAAAGTGTTGACTTGGCTCAATAGCGTCACTAATCAATGAACTGCCTTGCGTTAATACTGGCAACAAACTATCCGATACGGATTCGAAATCTTTCGCAAGTCTTAAATAGCCATCAAAAACTAACGTTGAACCCGAACCCATAAATTGATATCCACGATTATTTAACATAATACTGGTCGTATCAAATTTGGCTGGTGCCATCAATGAAGAAACAGCACGTGAATAAATCATTTTATATAATTTATATTCGTCGTCCTGCAAATATTGTTTGATTTTATCCGGTGTATTTTCAATATTTGTAGGTCGAATTGCTTCGTGGGCATCTTGTGCACCATTAGCTTTAGCTTGATGGTAGGCGCCAACGTAATTATCGCCATAATTTGTTTTAATATAATTAAATGCACTTTGCACAAATTCCGGCGCCAAGCGTGAAGAGTCAGTACGCATGTAGGTAATTAAACCTGTTAAATTACCTCCCAAATCAATTCCTTCATATAAACGTTGCGCAATGGACATTGTCCGCTTTGCTCCAAAACGCAATTTATTGGAAGCATCTTGTTGCAAAGTAGAAGTAATATACGCCAATTTAGGATTACGGCTACGTGTTGCTTTGGTTAAGGATTCGATCGTGAAATGATCATCCAAAGTGCCCATGATTTTATCCACTTGCTCTTTATTGATTAATGCTAGTTTTTCATTATTGTATTGTTTTAATTGCGTTTCGAAATTAATATCATCTTGTGTAAAACTGGCTTTCACTTCCCAATATTCTTCAGGAACGAAAGCATTGATTTCAGCTTCACGATCAACAATTAATTTTAACGCCACACTTTGCACTCTTCCTGCACTTTTACTTTTAATCTTCTTATTCAATAGTGTCGATAATTTAAATCCAATAATACGGTCAAGTATACGGCGTGTTTCTTGAGATTTTACTAGATCCATATCGATTTTACGCGGATGTTGCAAAGCTTGATTAATGGCGTTTTTAGTAACCTCATGGAATTCAATACGATTGGTTTCATCCACATTAAGACCCAATACTTCCGCTAAATGCCAACTAATGGCCTCACCTTCACGATCCGGGTCAGTTGCCAGATAGACTTGATCACATTCTTTTTGGGCTTGTTTTAAAGCTTTAATCGTATCTTTTTTGTCACTGGAAACACTATACGTGGCTTTAAAGTCATTATCCACATCCACACCCAATCCACCTTTTCCACTGGTAGCAAGATCTCTGACATGGCCTTTACTACTTAAAACCAAATAATTATCACCTAAATATTTACCAATAGTTTTTGACTTGCTAGGTGACTCGACGATAACAAGACTCTTTTTAGACATCATTTACCTTCTTTCTTATTAGGGCAATATTGAAAGATCGTATATGCATTGGGCTCCTTGTTGAATCAAATAATTACATCCGACACCATTTTCATCATCCATTTTATATGGGACCACATATACATCTTTATTTAAAGCAATTGCTTCATTCACAGTAATCATCGTGCCAGATTTCATCGCTGCTTGCGTAACCACTAATGCACTTCCAAGTGCTGCAATTAAACGATTACGTTTTGGAAATTGGCGAGCGTAAGGTGGAACATCATTTGGGTATTCACTAATAATCAACTGTTCACTTGTCATTCGTTCAAACAATCGTTGATTGGATTTTGGATAAACAACGTTTATTCCACATCCTAAAACTCCAATGGTATAGCCTTGTTCTAAACCCACTTGAGCGACAATACTATCCACACCTTTTGCTAGTCCTGACACTAAGACATACTTATCTTTTAAATATTCGCACAAGCTTATGCTTGCGCGGTATCCATAATCGCATACATTCCGTGAACCGACAATACTAATTGCTTCTTTTTGTAATAAGTCTTTATTTCCTAATGTATAAATCACAAAGGGTGGACACTTTAAATCATAAAATGATGATGGGTAATCCTTATCCCCGATTACGATAGCATTATTTACCGTCACATTTTCCCACGGTTGATTGCTTTCAATCGCTTCATAGATCTTATTCCATTGGCCTTGATATTTGAGTGAATAATAGATTAATTGTTCGCGTTTCATAAAAAATCCTTTCTTTACCTACGAACAGTAAATGAAAGGATTTACTTAAAATAATGTTAATTGTTCGATCGGGTGACACGGTCCATACGTTAAACGATGAATATCACATACCCCATATTGTTTGATTGCATCAATATGTTTTTTTGTTCCATAGCCTTTATTGGATGCAAATCCATATTCCGGATAAAGCTTATCGTAGAGTATCATCATATGATCCCGTGTTACTTTAGCTAATATGGATGCTGCAGCAATGCTGATGCTTTGCTGATCGCCTTTAACTAAAGAAATTGCATTGGGAAAACTTGGTAATGGCATGCAATCGGTTAAAATAGCGCAATTGGCATATTTTAATGCAATGGTATCCATCGTATTTTGCGTTAATGCGTAAATATTACTAGCATCAATTTCTTGCGCAGTTTTTATCTCGATACAATAACTTTTAGCATCACGAATGATTTGTTGAAATAACGCTTCCCTTTTCTTTTCACTGAGAGCTTTAGAATCATAGATTAATTCATTTACATAACCTTGTTCAAAAACAACTCCAGCGACTACTAAAGGCCCTGCTAATGGGCCTCTCCCTGCTTCATCCATTCCTAAAACATATCGATTATCTTGCCAAAATTTAAATTCAAATTCATTCGCACAAATGCCCTTCATACGAAACCTTTCCTAAGCGATGATTATTTAAATCATTAATAAAAACTTGATATGCTTTATTAATATCACATCCGTTTGCTTTCGCAATGGATTCAAAAGGGTGATTGGAATCAAAATTTGGATATCTATCCATTAATCCTTGCGGATAATAACGCATGAATATCCGCATCCCTTCACTAGCTAATTCATACGGATCAATGATGGATTGTTTAATGGCATTAATTAATGCTAAATGAATGGCTATCTTTTGATTGTCAAATTTAGGCCATAACATTCCTGGAGTATCACATAAATCCAATTGCGAATCTACCGATAACCAAGTAATGGATTGAGTAACACCGGGGCGATTTTCAGCCACCAATGTCCGCTTACCTTTCATATGATTAATAAATGTAGATTTCCCCACATTAGGAATTCCACAAACCATTGCACGTGTTGCCCGTGGTCGAATTCCTTTTGCTTTTTGTTTATCATGTTTTGGTTTCATTAATTCCAAAGATGCATTAACAATCTCTTTTTTATTGAATTTTACTAAAGAGGATGAACTAATAACTTTTGTTGTTTCATCACTTAGTAGTTCCATGCATCGCTTTAAACAAGCTGGATCGGCTAAATCAGATTTAGTTAATATAATTAATTTAATTTTATTCTGTGTTAATTGTTGAATCAATGGATTAGCACATGAAAACGGCGCACGCGCATCACGCAATTCAATAACCATATCACAACTCGGTAAAACCGTCTCCATCGTTCGTTTGGCTTTAGTCATATGCCCAGGAAACCAGTTAACACTTGCTTTTTCTAATACTTTATCATCCATATCAACGTCCAAATAATATAAATAAGCCATCCCCTTTTAATTGGGAACGCTTAAACGGTCCATAAACCCGTGAATCGGAAGAATGATTCCGGTTATCTCCCATACAGAAATATTCATCTTCTCCCAATTGAATGTTAAAATTACCAGTATACTGTTTAACTTCATCACTAATAAATTTTTCTTCCACAATATTGCCATCAATAGTTAATATCCCATTTTGATACTGTACCAATTCATTAGGTAATCCAATGACTCGTTTAACTAAATGTACATTATCTTTTTTAATCACAACAATATCAAAACGATCTGGATCCGATGTATATAACGGCAATATCCAACTTATTCCTATCGCTTTATCATGTAAATTGGGTTCCATTGAATGTCCGTTTACCACAACAAAACGAAACAAAAAATTCGTTACGAAAAGTGCAATCACGACAGCACTGACGGCACTTTTTAATAAATCAATAATAATTCCTTTATAGTTCTTTTTCATGCACTAACTATAATACAACTAAACAAAGAAAAAGTCCCATACAAAGATGGGACATTTCATTAACGACGTACTTCTTTAATACGAGCAGCTTTACCACTTAATCCTCTTAAGTAATGTAATTTTGCTCTTCTTACTTTACCAACACGTAATACAGTAATCTTATCAATGATTGGGCTGTGAACAGGGAAAGTACGTTCAACGCCAACACCATTACTCATTTTACGAACAGTGAAAGTTTCACCAATACCACTACCTTGACGTTTGATTACAACACCTTCATACGCTTGGATTCTTGATTTGTCGCCTTCTTTAATACGAACATCAACACGAACTGTGCAACCTGCTTTGAAATCAGGAATATCATTGCGTAATTGTGATTTACTGATTTCGTTTACTAAATTTAAATTCATATTCTTCTCCTTTTAACAATTCCATCTAATACTCATTAGGATTCCCTAAGCGGAATATGTGGGCTTATTAGCTAAGCTTTAATACTTTATCATAAATAGAGAAATGTTGGAAATTAAAAGTTGTTATTTTTAACATTTTTCGCATGAATTAAATCATATTCATGTGCCAATGCATCATTCCACAAGTCATTGCGGTAAGTTTTTGTATTTTTTAAGCTGTTTTCATATTTCCAATCGTGAATTAATTGGTGGTTCCCATTGGTTAAAACAAACGGAACTTTTTTACCTTCAAATTCTAATGGCCTCGTAAATTGATCATATTCCAATAATCCATTACTAAACGATTCATCCTCCAATGAATCGCGTTTAATGACCCCTTGACGTAATCGCGCAATAGAATCCACAATGACACACGCAGCCAATTCCCCACCAGTTAATACGAAATCCCCAATGGAAAAACGGTAATCACAATAATCATAAACTCTGGCGTCAAAACCTTCATAATGGCCGCAAAGAATTACAATATCCTCTCCTAAATCAGCCAACTGTTGAGCATTACTTTGTTGATAAGTATAACCGACTGGTGTGGTTGCAATTACTTTGCACCGATCTGTTTTAACAGCATCCAAACATCGCTTAACCACATCCACTTGAATCAACATTCCCGTTGTTTTTGAATAGGGAGTATCATCCACATGTCGATGCTTATTTACACTATAATCTCTTAAATCCACGACATTAATTTCAATCAAATGATTTTCAATGGCACGCTTAAGAATTGAATGTTGAAAATATGGCGTTATCATATCTGGGAATAACGTAACGATAGTAAATCTCATAATAAACCCGCCAAATTTTTCATTACGATGCATTGTACTTGATCATCAATATTTTCAATAAACGGATCAATAAAAGGTATTAATACGCTTTTCCCATTTAATAAATCCAAACGCATATTCACTTGCGCACCAAAGCTTTCAAAACCTTTTACTTTACCTACCAATTGATCACCATAAATCACATCATAATGTTTTAATTCATACCCATAATGCCCATCAATTTCTGGTAAATCTTTAACATCCACAGTTAATACACTTCCGATGAGTGGTTGAGCCAATTCTATCGTATCTATGCTACTTAATTTAATGATTGGACATCCTTTTTGCATACGAAAACTTTTAATTTGATAACACATATTACCAATAAAAACACGTTTTCCCACTTTAAAACGTTGTTCTAATTCTGTTGTAATTGGATAAATTTTCATTTCACCTTTTAATCCAACTGTTTTAATAATTTTACCAATTTCTAGATTCATATAAAAAGTATAATAAAAATCAATAGATTACTCTATTGATTTTCTTCGTTATTTTCGAATTTAATTGAAATATGCACATCACTTAATACGCTAGCGATGGACATCATCGCGCGAATGGCTTGCGCCATCGCTCCTTTTTTACCAATTAAATGACCAATATCACTTTTTTGTGCATGAATAATTAGTGTTAATGATTTTTCATCTTCACTAATTGTTTGCTCAACACAAAGTTGATCCGGATATTGGCAAAGTGGCAACAATAAGTCTTTTAAGACTACATCAAAGTTCATTACTAGTTGCCTTTCGCGTTTTTAGCTTCGTGAAATTTTTTCATAACGCCTTCATGCGCTAAGATGTTACGAACAGTTTCCGTAGGTTGTGCACCATTATTTAACCATTTCATTACTTTTTCTTCATCTAAAGTAACAATAGCTGGGTTTTTAGTTGGATCATATGTACCAACGTTTTCAATACTTCTACCATCTCTTGGCGCGCGAGAATCAGCGGCTACGATACGGTAGAAAGGTGCTTTTTTAGCGCCCATTCTTTTTAAACGTAATTTAACTGCCATGTAATTATCCTCCTTACTTTCTTAACAAATACTAATATACAAATAAAAAAAGAAGGTGTCAAGCATTTTTACTTAACACCCTAATTATTTTATTTACCTGCGTTTTCGCCAGCAATACGTCCGAATGTAAAGATATCGGCGATAGCATTACCACCTAAACGGTTACCACCATGCACACCACCAGTAACTTCACCAGCAGCCCATAAACCTTCAATCGCATTACCTTCGGTATCCAATACTTGCGCATCAGTATTGATCGTTAGACCACCCATTGTGTGGTGTAAGCTTGATTTACGTGGCGAGATAACAAATCCTTTGCTAGGGTCTGCTTCAATGGCATCAATATCAATCTTACCAGCCAATACTTCTTTACCAAATTCAGGATCTTCTTGGTTATCAACATAACTGTTATAAGTTTCAATTAAAGTACGTAATTGTTCTTCAGTAAATGTTGCTTTTGATCCACCAGCACTTTGTTTTGTGGCTTCAGCTAATTCAGCTAATGTAGAACCATACCAAACATGACCGTTATCAATCATTGTTTGCAAGCTTGTACCAAACATTTTCATAGTTGGATCTGCTCCTTTGCATAATCCATCTTCATCACCACCACCTGCATAAAGAATATAGAAAATTCCATCTTCTAATTCTAAGCTTGCTTTGGCTAATACGTCACGTTCAGCATATTCATCAACAAAACGTTTACCATTACCATCAAACCAAACTTGTTCACTGGCATCAGCCCATACACCATCAGTCATTGTACCTTTAATTGGAGAAGAACTTGGCATCATTTGAGATACACCTAAATCAGTTGTTGAAGCACTAATAGCCATTCCCATAACAATACCATCACCATCATTTGTACCAACATTAGTTGTTAATGTATGATCACTTAAATCATCTCCCCAATAGTTATCGTATTCTTTAACCATTTTAGGGTTAGCACAGTATCCACCACTGGCAAGAATAACACCATTATTTGTATTAATAGTAACTTGTGTACCATCAGCTTTTTCTGCTTTAACACCAACGACTTTATTGCTATCATCAACAATTAATTCTTTACCAGCAGTTTCAGTATAAATTTGTACACCTAATTCTTCTGCTTTGTTTCGTAACGCATCAATTAATGGTTCACCAGCAGTATAAGCATGCGTTCTAGGCCACATTGCTCCCAACACTGTATATAAGCTTGAACCTTCATGGCTAATTTCAACACCTAAAGATCCAGCCCAATCATAGGCATCCAAAGCACTTTCAGCCAATGTTTGTGCTAAGTCGTGATTAGGACAAATCCATGTTCCATCATTTAATTGGCGTAATCCACCAGTATAAATGTGCCACATATGCAACGCAATAGAATCATAGCCTGGCATATCAACACCGGCTTGCTTACCTGCATTTTCACTTAAATAGGCTTGAATGTCAGCTTGTAAATCAGTTAAAACATGTTCCCATTCTGGGAAATCTGCAAAATGTAAAGCTTCATCATTTACATCCAATGCCAAGTAATCATTTAAAGTCGCTAGTTGCGCCGTGGATAAAATAGCTTCTTCTTGAGCTTGCGGATCCACACAGTTAAAAGCACCACCAGCCATCATTGTGTTACCACCTAAAAATGAACTCTTTTCAATTAAGATAACATTACTTCCTTGTTGAGCTGCACTAATGGCTGCGCTTAAACCGGCTCCACCGCCACCAACAACTGCAACATCAGCATCCAAAGTTTCATCTTCACCAGCAGTTGCGTGGTAAGCATTGGCACTTAATTGTTCTTCAGTAAATCCCGCTTGTAACGCAGCATCTTTTGCAGCACGCATAATCGCATTACTTGCTAAGGTAGCACCGGTTACTGTATCTAAATCGGTAGTTTGATGTTCAACGATTTGTTGAGGTAATCTTTCCAAAGCAACTCTCGCAATACTTGGAGTTTCACTTGTCTGTGTTACAGTAGCTGTTGTAATTTTTCCACCTTCAACAACTAATTCGACACTTAAATTACCTTGCATACCAACACTTGTACCCACATAAGTACCATCGGTAACATTAGCAACTGATGTTTCTTGCGTACTTGTGCTTTTTGAACACGCACTCACACTTACTAACATCATTAAAGCCAATAATGTTTTTAATCCTTTCTTCATTTTTTCCTCCTTGTCAATGTTTTGACAAGGATATTTAAAACCTGTAAGTTACTTACAGGTCAACAATTTTGTGAAAAAAGTAACACTTGTTAAAAACTCTCTAAAATTGACAACCTAATGTCATTACAAATTGCTTTGGGTTTTTCGTTTTGTCGCAAAAATACAATCTGCCATAGATATCATTAGTTAATGGCCTCTTTTCATTAGCAAACCAATCATATATAGGCTTTAGCTTTTGTTTACTAATTTTAAACGGATTATCCACACTAATTAATAAACTTACACATTTTCCTTTTTCAATAAATTGCGAAAAAGCCGCGGTCTCAAGATTTAATAAATTCACATTACGTTCTAACATGCCAACTCCAACACTACTCTCCACGTAATCTAAACAGTTGGTTAACGACGTATTCGATATCTTTATAGCAATATATGAAAAAGGAAATAAACTAACCAATCTACTTAAAAATTGATAATCAATAGGATCACTGAGATCACTCCCTAACGTGTAAATACTGTAATGGCCTTCAATATCCTTTAATAAATCCACTTGATTATTAACATCCAAACTTAAATAATAATTCTTCATTTCTTTAAAACGTTTTAAACGAACTTGGTCCCAATGGATTTGATATTCTAATTTAGCTATCCGTTCATCCAACCAATCATACAATTCATTTAAATCCATCTTTGATTGAGCCAATAAATCCTCCATACTCATATCATAACTACGATACATTAAGGTATCGTATATCATCAACGCATCCATTTGATCATATTCACGATAATTATTATTCTCATTACGTATACCTTCGATGACACCACAGCGATCATAATAACGTAATTTACTCGGACTAATTCCAACTATTTTCGCTAATTCATTTACTTTCATACTTATTAATATACAAGAAAATGCGTATTTCTACGCATTTGTTTATTTTAGGAAATCTTTCATAGCACCTTTGCTCATACGTCCCATCACACCCATAGCTTTTTTCATACGTTCAAAATTATTAAAAACTTTATTTACATCATTTACACTAGTTCCACTACCTGCCGCAATACGACGCTTATGGGTAGAGCGTAGACGGGAAGGATCTTTCCGTTCACTTGGTGTCATGGATTGGATAATAGCTTTGGTCTTTTTCATTTGAGCATTGGCTTGTTCATCATTGATTTGATCTGCCAATTGATTCAATCCTGGTATCATTTTAACTAAAGACCCTAATGAGCCCATTTTATTTACCGATTCCAATTGAAACAACATATCATCCATCGTAAAGGTACCATCCAATAACCGTTTGGCGCTTTCTTCTGCCTTTTTTTGATCCATTGTTTCTTGTGCTTTTTCTACTAAAGAAACAATATCACCAAAGCCTAAGATACGGTCTGCCATACGTTGTGGATAGAACGGCTCAAATTCATCAATCTTTTCACCAATACCTACAAACTTTATCGGTACATTAGTTAATGTTTTAACACTTAAAACGCCACCCCCACGGGCATCCCCATCAAATTTTGTAGCAATTAACCCACTGACATTTAAAGTTTGCGAAAAACTTTGCGCAACAGTAACGATATCTTGACCAGTCATTGCATCTACAGTTAATAAAACTTCACTTGGTTGCAACATGTCTTGAATATCTTTAACTTCTTGCATTAATTCATCATCAACATGTAAACGCCCTGCCGTATCAACCAATAAATAGTCAACATAATTTTTTTGCGCATAAGCCAGCCCATGCTTAACCACTTCGCGAGCACCCACACTCGGATCCATTGCAAAAACTTCAACATTAATGGATTTCCCCAAAGTCTTCAACTGTTCAATAGCGGCAGGACGTTGAGTATCCCCTGCGACCAATAAAATTTTCTTTTCTTCTTTTTTTAATTGATTGGCCAATTTTGCCAATGATGTGGTTTTACCTGTTCCTTGTAACCCAACGACCATAATTTTCGTCATTGGCAATTCTTTATTTAATTGAGTTTGTTCTTCACCTAACAAGATAACTAATTCATCATGCACAATTTTAACCAATTGTTGCCCTGGTTCAACCGACTCTAATACTTTTTCACCTTTGGCTTTTTCACGTACCGAGTCTAAAAATTGTTTAACAACTTTGTAGTTAACATCTGCTTCCAAGAGTGCCAAACGCACTTTCTTTAGCATATCCTCCATATTAGCATCCGTTAAATGCCCTTTACCTTGTATATCCCGAACAACTTCATTGAGTTTAGAAGTTAATGAATCAAACGCCATAATATCCTCCTTAATGCGGTTACATGCTTACCTATGATACCATAGTTACATACTAAAGGTACATTTCTCAGCAACAATTACCGTTTCAGATATTTCTATGCCGCTTATATTTTTAATTCGTGTCTCTATTCGTCCACTAATACATACCGTGCATCCTTTTTTACCATACAATTTTAGATCCATTCCTGCTCCTTTCCAAAAAGATACAGCGTAATGATCATAAACAATTTCACCATTGGTATTTTTAAAAGGACGCGCAACCTGAATCATAATATCCGTATACATTTCATTTTTACCATAAATAATATCCATTGGTTCACTTTCCAATTGACCAACAATAAATACTTGAGCTAAATCCATAAATTACCTTCTTTCCATAAAAAAAGACGATAATACATAAGGTATTATCGCCAACTCATTGTGTTAATAAAATCAATTATTCTTCTACAACGTTGTGGAATAATTTTTGTACATCTTCCACTTCATTTAACATTGTAATCAAACGATTCCACATTTCTTTATCTTCATCACTTGTTAAAGTAGTTGTTTCATTTGGAATCATTTGAATTTCGGATACTTCAAATTTGCAATCTGGAATCAATTGTTCAATCACTTCTTGAGCTTTGTGGAAGTCAGTAGGTGCTGTAAATACAGTCATCATATCATCTTCCACTTGAATGTCTTTTACATCAACTTCTCCCATGATCAATGCATCCAACATGCCTTCTTCATCTGTATAAGGGAATACCAATACCCCACAGTTATCATAATTAAATGACACACTGCCACTGACACCCACTTTACAATGTGATTTATTAAAGCAAGTTTTTACAGCAGAAACAGTACGGTTAGTATTATCCGTTAAGCAATCCACAATAATGGTTGCTGCCCCTGGACCAAATCCTTCATAACGGCATTCAATATAGTTTTCATCAGCGCCACCCGCTGCCTTTGCGATTGCTCTTTTAATAACATCGCTTGGAACTTGGTTTGCTTTTGCTTCTGCTATCTTACGTTTTAACGTTAAATTCATGTCTGGATCAGGAACACCACTTTTAGCAGCCATATATACTTCCTTACCAAATCTAGAATAAATTTTTGTTTTCATTGCAGCAGTCTTGGCCATCGCCGCTGCACGTACTTCATGCGCTCTTCCCATTAAATTTCTCCTTAATTGACTTACCTATTATAATACGCTATTTTTTTGCGTCAAATAATTGATTGCGTCCGCAACACTTTCCACAACATGCGTCGCATTTTTTTTAGCAACTTCTTTTCCTCGTGTCACCGCAAAACTCTCAAACGCTTTTAGCATTGGCACATCATTTTCACCATCACCAATACAATATAATTTTTCTTTCAAATATTGCTCAACCACTTGGCAACCAATCGCTTTATTGACGTCACTTGCCATAATATCCAAAGAGTATGAATTGCGATATGCACTGAGTGGAAAATTGGATTGAAGTAATTGAACAAATGTTTTTTTATATTTTGGCTTAATCAAATAAACAACAAACGAAACTACCGTTCCAGTTTCCACCATTTCTTTGGCACTTAATGGACTAGGATTTAAATAATGTCGCATTATTTTTTTACCAATACCTCGATATGCATATTGATATCCATCACAAATGGCATAACATAAGCAAGTTTCATCCAAAAAGTGAAAAATTTGTTCACTCACTATTTTGGAAATTGTTTGTTTATATAAAACATTTCCTTTTCCATCCACTACGATGGCGCCATTATTACCAATCATAAAATCAACTGTCAGATTAGCTAATTTCATCTTCGATTGAATATTGGCTATGCTTCGCCCAGAACAGATACCAAAATAGTTACCAGCTTTTTGAAAAGAACAAATCGCATCGCGATCACTTGCTTGGACCTTTTTTAAAAACTCAATCAATGTATTATCATAATCACTCGCAAGAATCATAACCCAATTTCCCTTTTTAAATCTTGAATCAACGTTTCTTTTTGACTAATCCAAGGTTTAGGTTGAAATGTTTTACTTTCTATAATTACCTTTTTCAAATCTTTTAATGGGTCATTGCATGCCAATACATGCCCATTATTGGAAAAAGTTGAAACAATCTGAGTTTGATGGTTGTTTTCATGTTCACCTAAATCACCAAGACGTGGAACAGCAATAATTTTTTTATTCATTTTTAAAGCTGTCATAATATTACCCACACCCCCATGAGTAATAAATAAATCACATTTAGCTAACGTATCATTAAATTTAGCCATATCCATGAAAGGTACAAGTTCAATAACATCACTGCAATAACTGGTTGTGCCATTTTGTACAATAATTTGATCGTCAATATCTCCAAACCGTTTCAATTCATCAATGGCTTTAATTAACCTTAAAAAAGGTTTATCTTGTGTTCCAATACTAACAAAAATCATTAATAAACACTTCCTTTATAACTTGCATTTGGATAAACAGACAACATGGATTCCCATTGTACATAGAATTTATCCGCAATCTTATAGACCATTTTCCCCGCTTGTGTTGGTGTCTGTGCATTGGCAAATGTTTCAATATAGATGACTTTTCTTCCAAATAAATGGGCAATATAACACATAGGCACCGCCGTATGAGTACCTGTTGTCACGACACAATCAGGTCGAATCATCACAAAATAAATTAAACTTATTAAAATATTTAAAGGAAAAACAAAAATATACTTCGCCATATGCGCTTTGGTTGCATATAGCAAAGTTTTAACACGATGTGGATATTGTTGCTTTAATGATTGCAATGTTTTGTTTTTTTCTGTGATTATTGTGAAATCACATGAATCAAATAATGGGGAAAGCTGCAATAATTCATTTAAATGCCCTCCCATGCTGGAAATAAATATAACTTTTTTCATAAATAAATAAGGAGAGTGAAATCACTCTCCTTATATTCTACCATTATTTTCCAATAACGCTTTTTACCAATTCAGTTACTTCTTCACAAGTACATAAACCTAATGCCTTTTCACTCATTGCTTTCATATCTTCATAAGACAATGAACGAATCATTTTACGCGCTCTTAATACACTAGTTGCACTCATTGAGAATTCATCCAATCCTAAACCTAACAATACAGGTGCAGCGATTTCATCGCCAGCCATTTCTCCACACATACCACACCATTTACCTTGTGAATGAGCACCATCAATAGCCATTTTAATTAAACGTAAGATAGATGGATTTAATGGTTGATATAAATAGGAAACTTTTTCACTCATACGGTCAGCTGCCATTGTGTATTGAATTAAGTCATTTGTACCAATGGAGAAGAAATCAGCTTCTTTTGCAAATTGGTCAGCCAATACAGCACTTGCAGGAATTTCAATCATCATACCTACTTCGATTGAATCACTTACTTCAACCCCTTCAGCAACTAATTTGGCTTTTTCTTCCAAGAAAACACCTTTTGCTTCACGGAATTCTTGCAACGTTGCAATCATAGGGAACATAATCGCTAACTTACCATAAACCGAAGCTCTTAATAATGCTCTTAATTGAACACGGAAGATATCTTTACGGTCTAAACAGAAACGTACGGCACGATATCCTAAGAATGGGTTCATTTCTTCTGGGAAAGTGAAGTAATTTAATTTTTTATCGCCACCAATATCCAATGTACGAATTACCACACGTTTACCATTCATTTTTTCCAATACTGTTTTATATGCTTGGTATTGTTCTTCTTCACTTGGGAAATCAGATTCACTGTTCATGTATAAGAATTCAGTACGGAATAAACCAACACCTTCCCCACCATTTTCTAATACACCGTCCACATCTTTTGGTGAACCAATATTTCCTGCAATATCCACTACATGACCGTCAGTTGAAACGCTCTTTTCATTAACTAATACACGTAAAGCTGCTTTTTCAGCTAAGAATTCTTCACCTTTTTTCGCATATTCTGCTTTTTGTTGCTCAGTAGGATCTAAAATCACTTCACCATTTAAAGCATCCAAAATAATTTCTTGACCCATTTTAGCTTCCGCTAAAATACCAGCACATCCCACTACCGCAGGAATTTCCAAGCTACGTGCCATAATTGCACTATGACTTGTTCTACCACCAATTTCAGTTGCAAATCCTAGCGTATATTTTTTATTTAATTGTGATGTATCACTTGGCGTTAAATCATTGGCAACAATTACTACTTGTTCATCAATTGCCGTTAAATCTGGGATAACAACGCCACATAAGTTACATTTCAAACGGAAAGTTACATCCTTTACGTCAGCTGCTCTTTCTTTAAAATAAGCATCTTCCATACTTTCAAACATTGCAACTGTATTATTCGCCACAACATCCGCAGCATATTCAGCATTGCATCCATCATTTTGAATCATTGCGCTCATTTGATCTTTTAAATCAGGGTCATTAGCCATCATTAAGTGTGCATCAAAAATTGCTAATTCTTCAGCACTTAAATTGGCTGCTGCACGTGTTTTGATTAATTCAATATCAGCAATTGTTTTCTCAAATGCTGCATTCAATTTTTGCAATTCTTCTTCAACTTTTCCTTCTTTTTTTGTAATAACTAATTTAGGTTCTTCTAACTTATAGACTTTCGCAATTGCTATACCGCTAGAAGCTGCAATTCCTTTTAACATTTTCTTACCTCCAAGTTTACTACTTAGATAATACCATTTTTAATAAATTTTTTTAACGCTTAAAAACACATTCTAGAACTTTCGTTCAATTTTTAACGAAATGTACAAGAAATCTAAAATAGCTCTGTAACAAATTCTTCATACGCATTGGCACGTCGACGATAATAGGTTGCTGCAGACATTTCCTTGGCATACCATTTACCCTTTTGTGGCTCAATAAAATCTTTCGTTATAATTTGTTGAGTTTCATCGCAACAATTACGAAATGCATTCTCCACCATAAACACAAATGGAAAGCGTGATAAATATTTTGCACCTAAAGGTAAAGGGATTTTACTGATTTTAATCCGTTTTACTTCTTGATGATAACGTTCAAATATGCGCAATAGAATTACCTTTTGTTGGTAATTGTAATCACCGTAACTCATAAAATCATCACTTGTTAAATACTCCATTATTAAATCCTCCTTTTAATCGATTGTTTTCTGGTATTTAAAAAAAACATTCACTTTGATAGAATAATTCCATGAAAACATTATCTATATTGAATGTCTTGTTAATTCTTATTATTTTTATATCCTCACGCTTTATACCAAACATTGCGGCATTATTGGATATGCCGGAATATTTCTTTGCGTGTTTCTACTTTACTTTAATCTCGCTATTGCTTTCATTGTTGATGGCACCGATTATTATCCGTCATTTGACAAGATATCGTAAAACGCATTATTCACAACGATTTTACATTATCTTAGGAACATCGCTTAATATAGTTACCTTAGCGTTGGCTGTCCAATTTAAAGTTAATTTACCATTTATTGTTACTAATGATATTGCTTCTATTGGACTATGGCATATACTACTGTTTGGTTTATCCTTTAATATAATATTAATACATATTGAAACCATGATTTACAAAGCATTAACAGATCGTTTATCAATTGCACATGTTGAAGGTCCAACCATTGTGATAAGTGCATTGCTCTTTGCATTAACTAATGTACTAGCATTTATGCCATTCACATTGCAATTATTCCCAGCTTATTTCATTTCTTTCTTTGCCATTGGATTAATCATGGCTTATTTATATAATCAAACCAACACATTGGTTGTATCCCAAATATCGTTAACCATTGCTGTATTGTTGTGTAATATCTATCTTGTTTTATTTCATTAAAAAAGAAGGTCACTTGACCTTCTATTTTTTTACAATTCTTTTTCAACTTCAATTAAGCCATATCCGCCTTCATGACGACGGTAAACAACAGCAATCTGATCATCTTCTGAATCATTATAGATAAAGAAATCATGATCTAACATTTCCATGCGTGTAATGGCTTCTTCTAAATCCATATCGCTGACAGTTATTGATTTTGTCTTAACGGCGACATCGCCTTTTTTCAATAAATCATCATCTTCTTCAATAAATGATTCCGCCAAAGCTTCACGATGTCTTCTAGATAACCGTGTTTTTTGACGACGAATTTGATCTTCTAATTTATCGATAGCAAGATCAATGGCAGCATATAAATCTTGATGCATAACTTCAGTACGCAATGTTCCGACTTTAGTTGGAATTGTTACCTCAATTTTTTGAGTTGTTGGGTATACACGCACAACCACTCGTGCAACCACATCTGAATCAATCAATAAGTATTTATCTAAAAAAGACAATTTTTGTTCAATTTTAGTTCTCATTCCTTCGGTAACTTTAACATTTTTTCCTACTATTTCAAAACGCATATAATTTCCTCCTTAGTCACATGCAATGGTTTGGTACCATTTTAATAATGCAACCATCGCCATAGAGTCTGCTTTGCAATAATCTATTAACGATTGTTCATCCAATGCGCTGCCTGTTTTTAGATAATCACGGTACATTTTCACGGCATCCAAACCGCTTTGACATTCAATGGTGGCATAGTCATTAAAAGAAATAAGTTGAGCTATGTTCTTTAGACTATAGCTACCTTTGATACCTAAATGATATAGCATTCCGTGCGTTAGTGGAACATCAATACTCACAATTCTATTAACAATTTTGTAAATTTTTTCATTTAAAGAATTATCCCATTGCGCATACCGCTTAAGTTGCATTATTTCAGCACCATTTGCATTGTAAGCAAAAATCGTTCCATTATCTTGCAGGTCGCTAATTAACTCTTCAAACAATAATGTATTATCATTTTCCTTAACAATCTTTATTTTTGTTTCCATAGATCCTTCTTTGTTAAGTTTTACAAACGAATATTGAAATACGTAATCATTAAAGAGCGATTGTCCCTTGATCCAAGGTAATATTTTACGTTCCCATTCAAAATCAAAAAAATAGATTGGATAACATATTTGAGATATCCATTGATTTAAGGCTTTCTTATCAAGATAATTTTGATTATTTGCAATAGCTAAGGTTTGAATCTTTGGAATGTGTTGTTTAGGTAATCCATAGCTTTGATAATTTTCTAAAACACGTTCATTAAAACTTTCTAACTTTACCTGTTCAAACTTTGCATGTAAGCAACATAATTGATCTTTGCAATTCAGTGCACAACTTTTAGCTACCCCATCATCCAATAAGGATTCCATTTCATTTAACACATCGTCGATAGCTTGACAATTAACGCTAACTTTTGGGAATAAACGAAAATCAAATGTCGAATTGCTTAAATACCGGCTTAACTTAAACATTAATTTTGGTTGATAGTATTTACCATTAAATACATACTTTTCATTAAAGTAAATCACTTTAATGCAATGAATCGGAATTTGTAATTGATTGCATAAATAAACAATACTTGTGATTCGATTTTTTATGCGCACTGAAGGAAAAGTATGCAAGCTAACAAAGTATAGATCAATACCATTTCCGTTATAGTAAGCCCATTCAACTGCGCCTTGTAAACGTGAAGTGAATAACGTTAATTGATGGTACCAACCTATTTTTAGTTGTTCACCACTGACAATCATCTCTTGTTCAATAACTTCACCAATATTTAAATAATCTTTTATTAAATCAATACATTGTGAATCCAATTCAACCACATTAAAATCCAAGCAACCATTCCGATAATAATGCTCAAATTTAAGGGGGCAATCTAAATAATGCAAATAATCTGCAATCGTAAAATGTACCATACTAACTCCAAACAAAAAGGGTGAATAACCACCCTTCTATTAAATCACAAAATCGCCATTCACAAATACATCAATATTTTGACCATCATGCGTGATTCCTACTACATGCATATCGTGGGTTCCAAACATAAAATCAACATGATTGTCACAATGATTACCACCAATAGCCTTTAACTCTTCTTTACTCATCGTAGCACCATTGACAATATTCTCACTGTAACTGTCTCCCAATGCCATATGACATGATGCATTCTCATCAAATAAAGTATCAAAATATAAAATATTTTGAATTGAAATTGGTGAATGGTAACTAATTAATGCAATTTCTCCAATAGAGTCAGCACCTTCGCAACTGTGAATTAAATCATCCAATACCTCTTGATTTTGTTGCGCACCAAAGTTAACCACTTTTCCTTTGTCAAATTCCAAATAAAATCCGTCAATGATCTTTCCCATATATGATAATGGTTTGCTTGCTACCACTTTTCCTTGAGTACCGCGACAATCTGGCATGCAGAACACTTCCTCTGTCGGCATATTAGCATCATATTCTACACCATCAACATTAAACGAACTACCACCAGCCCAACGATGATTTTCTACCAATGGTACATCGATATCGGTTCCCAAACTATTGGTAAAATGTAACGATTTAAAATTAAAATTATTCATCTTTTCTACCAAAGATGCTAACTTTTTATTTTGGTGTTTCCAAGCATCAATTGGATCATTCGTTTCATTAACATATACCGTTTCTAATATAGCTTTTTCAAGCGCTGCCAAAGCATCATTTTCACTTAAATATGGGAATACTTTCTTTGCCCATACTGGGTTAGGTAATGCCGCAATGGTCCATTGTCCTTTATTGGCATTACTGTACTCACGACGATTCTTATTCATTAACATTGTTGCCCTACGACTTGCTGCTAAACGTTTTGGATCACAATCGTCCATCACACCCACATAATCGGAAATTAAATGAATATAACATACGTTATTTTCAATATCACTTTGATTTCTAACTTTAATAAATTCTTTTGGTGTTTCTATATATTCCAAATCACCATACGTCATATTCATTGCGCTCACATAATCATTAAAGTAACGTACATCCACATATTTTGCACCAGCTTCATAACATTTTTTTGCAACAATTTGTGAAAAAGACGCATGTTGAACAGGACAATTGACAACCACTAATTGATTCTTTTGTACATTAACCCCTACTTTTACAATTAATTCCGCATATTTATTCGCAATTGTGTAATTCATCTTTATTCTCCTTCCACAACTTCACCAATTAAATCAAACCCTTTATTTCGTTTAATCTTTACCAACACAAACTCACCTAATTTCAATGGCTGTTGACTACTAAACACAATATTTCCATCCACATCGTCCGGTGCATTGTAATGTCCTCTACCATAATAAAGCTTAGTTAACCCATCTTGTTTTTCTACCAATACTTCCATGGTTGTACCAATCATTTGATCAACTTTTTCCTTAAATATTTCGTATTGAACATCCATTAAACGATTTAACCGTTGATCCATAACTTCTTGATCAATCTTACCATCCATATCATAAGCTAAGGTATCTTCTTCATCTGAATACGTAAACGCACCTAAATGATCCCATTTCACTTCTTTGACAAAACCTAATAAATCATTAAACTCTTCTTCTGTTTCACTAGGGAAACCTACAATCATCGTTGTTCGTAAAATTGGCTTATCAAACTTAGAACGAATCATTTCTACTAAATGTTTGCAATCTGCAACACTGCCACGACGATTCATAATTTTTAACATCCGATCGTTACCATGTTGCATCGGAATATCAAAATAAGGAATTACCTTGTTACATTGTGCCATCGTATCCAATAACGCTTCATCTATTTCATCCGGATACATATACAAAATACGTATCCATTTTAATTCATCAATCAATTGCAATTGTTTTAATAATTCTTTGAGTAAACGTGGTTTACCTTGATAATCTGTACCATACCGGGTAGTATCTTGGGCAATTAAAACAATTTCCTTCACTCCATCTGCCACTAAATCTTTGGCTTGTTGCACTAAGCTATCCATATCAAAGGAATGATAAGGTCCACGGATTAATGGAATGGCACAATAAGCACAACGATTATCACAACCATCCCCTAATTTCAAATAAGCCATCCATGGATTATTTGAACGTAAGCGACATTCCTTTCCATATGTTTTTACAATCTTTAGCCCTAATACTTCATTAAAAATTGTTGAAAGATTTTCATATTCATCAATACTGATGAATCGATCTACTTCAGGCATATCGTGCTTTAAATCTTCTAAGTAACGTTGCGCCAAACATCCAGTGACAATTAACTTAACATTTTTGCGTTGTTTATAATCCGCCATATCCAATATAGTCTCAATTGCTTCCTTTTTAGCCGACTCAATAAATCCACATGTATTAATTAAAATAAAATCAGCCAATGAAGGACGAGAAACAAAGGTAACGCCTCCACTTGCCAATAGTCCACAAATTTGCTCGCTGTCTACTAAGTTTTTACAGCATCCTAAAGAAATAATATATCCATTCATGGAACAATTTTAACATAAAAAAATCTTGAAAGAATTTCTAAGCTTTCAAGATTTTAAATCAAAAATTATACTGATTCATCAATTTC
>Elaine_p2__coassemble_618_pt1 | contig 27743 bp, 21 predicted proteins | sample Elaine_p2__metabat2_high_PE_023 | metagenome-assembled genome bin Elaine_p2 | reverse complement strand
TGATGATGAAATGATAGGATATTACGCTTCTGTAGCGGAGAAGTATGGAGGGAAAATAACCGGACGATATAGAAATGCTATTTATTTCATATTAGATGAGAAGCACCACTATTCCAGTATGGATGTGTCTATTGCGACGGAATCATTTGTTTTAGGGACAAAACCACATTCAAAACGAGTGGAAGGATTTCCATTGGATTCGTTGTCTATTGATATTGGAAGTGGAAAATATTATTATGACTTGGAAGTAAAGGATGTAAGCACATCTGTTGATGATGGAGTTAGAACTTTTTTTTCGGCAATATTATCAAAATAAAGTTTTACGGAAAATAGAAACCAACGCTTATGGAACGAAAAAAATAGAAATAGGCGATTACGAATAGGAAAGTGTATCCGTGTAATTTATGACAACACTGTTGACACAAAAATTATGAGTACCAGTATAACAGTTACTAAATAGATATAGTTGGTTTATGCTATTGGCTATATGATTAAATAAAGTTTTTGTGTTTACGCTTCGTGCAGATTGGATTTAATACAGCTAAAAAAATTAGTGCATATCTTTTGTTTAAACTATTGGGTATATGCTAATCTAAAAATATCTTAAATGGAGGATATTTAAATGAAAATAGTATATGCATCAAGAATGGGAAAAGTAGAAAAATTAGTTAATGCATTAAGTGAAGATGCTTTTAAAATAGAAAATGGTAATCAAACAATTAATGAAGATTATGTATTATTTACTTATACAGATGGAAATGGAATAGTGCCACCAGTAGTCGAAGAGTTTTTAAAGGAAAATCATAGTTACCTTAAAGGTGTGATTGCTTCTGGTAGTATGGAACGTCATGCCAATACATATTGCTTTGCCGGTGATATTATTGCAAAACAATATAATGTGCCTTGCTTATATAAGGTGGATGGTTCCGGAACAGAAGAAGATCTTGTGGCCATTAAAAGAAAACTTAATGAATTAAATTAGGAATAATATAACGATTAAAATAAAGAGCAACTTATGCAAGTTGTTCTTTTTTTGACTGAAATATTTAAATTCTATTGGTCAATAAGGAGGCTTTAATTAATTCAACATCATTTCGTTTAGCTAATCCTAATTGGAATGCAGTGGCACTGCCGGTGCAAATGCTATAAACAAAGGATTGATGGTAATCATTTGTTTCAAGATATTTCGCTAAAAAACCAGCAACCATAGAATCACCGGCGCCAACAGAGTTGACGACTGTACCTTTTGGTGCATCACTTTCAAATATTAGACCATTATCCCCAACAAAGACAGCACCATCACCTGCCATACTAACCAATACATTTAATGCACCCATGGCTTGAAGTTTTTTGGCATAAGTAATAGCATCTTTTTTTGATTTAATGGCTACATTAAAGATTTCGGATAATTCATAATTGTTAGGTTTGATTAAGAAGGGTTTATATTTTAAGACGTTAACTACTAAGCTATTTTTAGCATCCACTACGATTTTTACTTCTTTTCCTTCAAGGTGTTGCATGATTTGTTCGTATATTGTATCTGGTAACGATTTTGGAATGCTGCCTGAAATTACAATAATATCTTCGTTTTGGCATTGATTAATTTTATCAAATAAAGTATCAATATCTTCTTTTCTAATGTCAGGCCCAGATCCGTTGATTTCCGTTTCTTCGTCAGATTTCATTTTAACATTGATCCGAGATAACCCATTTTTAACATGAATGAATGATGTATTAACACCTTGTTCATTTAATTTGCGTTCAATTTCTTTTCCTGTAAATCCTGCTAAAAATCCTAACGCTGTGTTATCCACACCAAGATTAGCCAGTACTGTGGAAACATTAATGCCTTTACCACCGGCTAATAAAGTTTCAAAAGTTGTCTTATTTATCGTGCCAGATTTAAAGTGATCAACTTGAATTACGTAATCTAATGATGGATTAAAGGTAATGGTATAAATCATCGGTCTCACCTCGTCATTTATTCTAACATTTTAATTCCAAAACTTTACAGATAAGTTGACAGATGTCAAACAAAGGGTATAATTCAACCGATACATTAATTTAAAGGATTTTATGATGATAGAAAAGATTAATCAATTAAAAAAAGAAAAGAATGCTGTGATTTTAGCGCACTATTATGCCAGTGAGGATGTGCAAGCGATTGCTGATTATGTTGGAGATTCTTTTTATTTAGCAAAGATTGCTAAGCAATCTAATGCGGATATTATAGTTTTTGCAGGCGTTAAGTTTATGGGTGAGAGTGCAAAAATTCTTAATCCGAATAAAAAAGTATTGATGCCTAACAATGATGCAGATTGCGCAATGGCACATATGGTAAAGGATGGTATCATCGAACAATTAAAACAACAATATGAAGATCTTGCGGTTGTGTGTTATATCAACTCAACCGCTGCATTAAAGTGTCAAAGTGATGTGTGTGTTACATCAAGTAATGCCGTTAAAATAGTTAAAGCCTTACCTAATAAAAATATATTTTTTATTCCAGACAAGCATTTGGGTTCTTTCGTTGCCAAACAAGTACCAGAAAAAAATATCATTTTAAATGACGGTTATTGTCCGATTCATGCAAAAATTAGTCAAAATCAAGTAGAAGCTATCAAAATGGCGCATCCTAACGCTTTGGTGTTAACGCATCCAGAGTGTAACGAACGTATTGTTAACATTTCAGATTTTATCGGTAGTACTTCAGAAATTATGAGTTATGCAAAAAATAGTGATGCATTAGAGTATATTATTTGTACAGAAGATGGGGTCAATTATCAATTGATGAAAGATAATCCGAATAAACATTTTTATTATCCTAATCCAAGACCATGTTGTTTGGATATGAAATTAAATACATTGGAAAGTATTTATGATGTTTTATTGCATGAAAATAACGAAGTAATTGTGGATGAGTCAATAGCTCAAAAAGCATTGTTACCATTGAAAAAAATGTTGGAATTGGGTAAATAAAATGAAAACAGATATATTAATTGTTGGTTGTGGTGTTGCAGGTTTATATAGTGCGTTACATTTACCTGAAGATAAGCACATTACCATTATTACGAAAAGTAAAGCAGAAGAAAGTGATTCGTTTTTAGCACAAGGTGGCATCTGTGTATTACCGGAAGAAAGTGATTATGATGCTTTTTTTGAAGATACATTAAAAGCAGGACATTATGCGAATAATAGAGAATCTGTCGATATTATGATTCGAAGTAGCCAAGATGTGATTCATGATTTGGTAAGTTATGGCGCAGATTTTCAACGAAATGGCGATGATTTTGTTTTTACAAAAGAAGGTGCCCATTCCAGAGCACGCATTTTGTATCATAAAGACGAAACAGGGAAAGAAATAACCCAAACTTTGTTAAATACAGTTACAAAGCGAAGTAACATCACATTGATTGAACACTTAACAATGGTAGATATTTTATCCCAAGATAATTGTTGCTATGGGATAATTGGGTTGGATAAAGATAATCGAGAAGTTAAAATTACTGCGGATTATACACTGTTAGCAACGGGTGGTATTGGGGGATTATTTGATCATTCAACTAACTACCCACACCTTACTGGGGATAGTTTGGCTATTGCATTAAATCATGATATTCAATTAAAAAATATAGACTATATTCAAATTCATCCGACAACATTATTTACCAAAGAAAAACAACGTTCATTTCTTATTTCTGAATCTGTTCGTGGGGAAGGTGCAGTTTTGTTAAATTGTAAAGGAGAGCGATTTGTTAATGAATTACTCCCGCGTGATGTTGTATCCAAGGCAATCTTTGATCAAATGAAAAAAGAAGGAAGTGATCATGTGTGGTTATCCATGGAACCTATTGGTAAAGAAGAGATACTAAGCCATTTTCCCAATATCTATCAACGCTGTTTACAGGAAGGCTACGACGTAACAAAACAAGCGATTCCAGTTGTTCCAGCCCAACATTATTTTATGGGTGGAATTGCCGTTAATCGGGATAGTAAAACAAGCATGGATCATTTGTATGCAATAGGCGAAACAGCATGTAATGGTGTTCATGGTAAAAATCGCTTGGCAAGTAACTCATTGTTGGAAAGTTTAGTTTTTGCAAAACGTGCTGCTAAGGATATCGGTTCACATTATCAAGTGTTACCAACGTATGAAAATGAGTTTATGGTTAACATTGATTCAAATTATGTTACAAAATATAAAGATTTAATACTTAAAGCAATTGAAAAGGAGAAAACAATTAATGAATAATATATCACTATCCGTAAATGCTGACCATTTGATTCGCTTAGCTTTACAAGAAGATATTACAAGTGAAGATATTACAACCAATTCAGTAATGCCTCATTATCAATTGGGTCAAGTGCAATTGATTTGTAAAGAAGAGGGAATCATTGCCGGATTGGATGTTTTTAGCCGGGTGTTTAAATTGTTGGATGAAAAAACAAAGGTAACGTTATATTGCAAAGATGGTGATTGTGTTATTAATGGGCAATTGATTGGAGTTGTTGAAGGGGATATACGTGTGTTATTAAGTGGCGAAAGAACAGCACTTAATTATTTACAACGCATGAGTGGAATTGCTACTTATACCCATCGTGTTGTTCAATTATTGCAAAATAGTCATACAAAACTATTGGATACACGTAAAACAACACCCAACATGCGGATATTTGAAAAATATGCGGTTAAAGTTGGGGGTGGTTATAATCATCGGTACAATTTAAGTGATGGTATTTTACTTAAGGATAATCATATTGGTGCGGCTGGAAGCGTAACAAAAGCAATCGAAATGGCCAAGGCGTATGCCCCTTTTGTGCGTAAAATTGAAGTTGAGGTGGAAAACTTAACCATGTTGGATGAAGCTTTGGCGGCAGGGGCCGATATTATTATGTTAGATAATATGCGTATTGAAGATATGAAAGAAGCGGTTAAACGGTGTCACGGAAAAGCAGTCACTGAATGCAGTGGTAACGTGACAAAAGAAAATATTGCACGGTTGGTGGATATTGGTGTGGATTATATTTCCAGTGGTGCACTAACGCATTCCGCACCAATTCTTGATTTTTCATTAAAGAATTTGCATGCTATCTAAAAGGGGAATGTGTGAAAGTTAAACAACGTCGCGTAGCCATTGCCAATACGTTATTGGCAAGTAATGCGCCAATTTCTGGAAGTGAATTATCAAATTTGTTTAATGTATCGCGTCAAATTATTGTTTCGGATATTACTGAGCTTAAACGCATGGGGTATGCAATTATAGCCACACATCACGGATACATTATGCAAAAGTCTCCGTTTAAGGAAAGAGTGTTTAAAGTAAAACATACATCACAACAAACAGAAGAAGAACTTAATTGCATTGTTAATTTGGGTGGTACTGTGGTTGATGTATTTGTATGGCATAAAGTGTATGGAAAAATGGTGGCCCCTTTAAATATTTTTTCAATAAATCAAGTTAAACAATTCATTGATGGTGTTCGAAGCGGTAAATCGAGTGAACTTATGGGCATTACGGATGGCTATCATTACCACACAGTACGTGGTGAATCTGAAGAAGTTTTAGATCGTATCGAATCAGCCTTACGGGAAAAAGGTTATATTGTCAAAGAAAAGTAATTATTGGGAAATAGGATCACATTTAATGGTAATCATCGTAATGTATTCATGTTTATCTTGCAACGACATTTCATTTAAACCTTCCTCGTAAGCATAACCACTTAATTGGATTTTGTTTTCATTTGCAAAGCGAATGATTTTTTGATATATGGTAGCTAAGTTATTCCACTCCCCGATGCAATAGGTTCTTAAATAGGTGCCTTGGGGTAAGAGGATATCATAGTTATCGTATGTGTCAGGACAATATGCAAAAAAATAATCATATTCATTAAAAGCATTACGTTTGATTGCATCCATTGAAACAACACTGCCAAAACTGTCGTAAAGATGAAATTGTTGTTTTAATTCGAGGGCAAATTGGGCTGCGATAGTAAAATCGTTGGCATCATATTTGCCAGATATAGGTTGGGAAAATTTCACTTTTCGTTGTGGCAAATTTACAATTTCTATTTTGCCATGGCGTGCTGAAAATGCTTGTTCTAATCGATTTGATTTTAATTCTAAAAACTTTTTAATCTCTAACAGTTGATTGATGGTTTCATCGATCAACTGTTTTCTTTTTTCCATCATCGTATAAAAATTTGCTTGTGATGGCGCCTTCATGTATTCTTTAATTTCTGCGATGGATAATCCAACCTTACGTAAAATAAGTATTAATTCCAATTGCGCAAATTGAAAGCATGTGTAGTAATGGAATCCATTCTCGCCAATTACTTCGGGTTTGAACAATTGAATGTCATTATAGTAATGCAATGTACGCTTATTAACGTTCGCGAGTTGGGCGAATTCTTTCGATGTGTATAAATATTTACCATTAATTCCCATAATTACCTTCTTGACCGTACAGTCTATGTACATTTTACGATACTTCACGTTGTGAATAAACGCAACATAAAGAAAGAAGGTACTAATGAAAACGATTTTCAAATCTGTTAAGATAAACAGACGATATTGCATTTGGTTATTTTTATTTGTATTTTTATCGGCGATTGGGCAAATGTTACTTCCAGCTTTGCTTTCAATGATGATTAATCATGGGGTTACCCTTGGTAAGTATCACGCCATTAAAACGATAGCAGTAATAATGATTGCAGTGACTGTTGTATCGTGCGGTATTAGTTATGGAACAGTTAAGTTATCGGCAATTATTGCCACTGATTTTGCTTCACAGTTAAGAAATTTGGTGTTTGGAAAAATCGTTAACTTTTCGGCTATGGAAATGGATCAATTTGGTGGGTCGAGTCTAATCACACGTTGTACATCGGACATAAGTAATGTACAAAATTTTTTAACATTGGTGTTGCGCGTTGGGTTACTGGCACCTTTAATGGCATTTGCAGGACTCATTTTTTCATCATCTACTGGTGGTAAAGTAAGCTTTGTTTTATTAATTGCCATACCAGTTTTATTTGTTTCATTAAGCATTATTATTGTTTTTGCTGCCAAGTATTCGACGCGACTTAGAAATCAATTGGATCAAATTAATAAGTTATTTCTGGGAAATTTAGAAGGGGTACGTGTGATACGTGCCTTTAATAAACAGAAATGGGAAATGAAACGGTTTCATAATAGTAATTATTCCTTTATGAAAACGGCGATTAAAGCGGGGCGCATTACAAGTTGTTTAATGCCGAGCATATCACTTATTTTTGGTGTAACGACAGCGGTTGTTTTAGGTGTTGGTGCGTACTATGTTCAAATTGGAAGCATGGAAGTTGGTTCGTTGGTAGCGAATAGTCAATATATCAGTATGGTGTTAACTGCTGTAATGATGGTATCGATGGTAATTATGATGATTCCCACAAGTGTTGCGTGTGGCCGACGAATTAGTGAGGTATTAACAACAACCACTGCTATGGAGGACGGTCATTGTTGTAGCGAACAGCGACCATTACGGGGTACGCTTGAATTTAAGGATGTTACATTTGCCTATCCGCAAGCCAGTGAACCGGTGATTAAAGGAATTAGTTTTACCGCGAAGCCAGGTGAGGTAACGGCGATTATTGGTGGCACTGGGCGTGGTAAATCCAGTATTGTTAAGTTAATCCCTCGCTTATATGACCCGTTATTTGGGGAAATATTGATCGATGGCATTAATATCAAAGATTATTCGATGCATGACTTACGTAACTTAATCAGCTATGTTCCGCAAAAAAATAATTTATTCTCAGGTACCATTGCTTCAAACCTTAACTTTGGGAACTCAAATGGTAACGCATCGGATTGGAAATTTGCTGCACATAATGCGTGTGCGAGCGAATTCATTGAATCAAAAGCAAATGGTTATTGCCATGAAGTTGCCCAAGGGGGTACCAATTTCTCCGGTGGACAAAAGCAACGATTGGCGATAGCGCGTGCATTAATGAAAAAAGCAGAGATTTATGTATTTGATGATAGTTTTTCAGCGCTAGATATGGCAACTGATCGAAAGTTACGAAATAATTTAAATGAAATATTAACGGAAGCTACAGTAATAATTGTTGCTCAACGCATCAGTACGATTCGTCATGCTGATCGGATTTTGGTAGTGGATGATGGTCAAATTGTAGGTAACGGCAATCATGAACAGTTAATGAAATCATGCCCTTTGTATCAGGAAATGGCATTATTGCAAATGGGAAAGGAGTTTAAGGATGAAGCGTAAGACAGCTTTACTACGGTTAATGCATTATTTAAGACCACATAAATTACGGTTGGTTATCGTCATTATTTCGGCTGTTATTAGTACGGTATTTATGGTGTTGGCACCTTATGTTATTGGTTTAATAACGACTACATTATTTAATGGTGTTGTAAATACACAATTTGATTGGCATACCATAATGGCCTTATTGGTAATATTAGTAATGTTATACGTAATATCTCAAGTATTTACAGTAATTCAAGGACAAATAATGGTTTATGTAACGAGCGATATTATGCAAACTTTACGTCGAGCAATTGATGAAAAAATGCATCGGTTACAACTAAATTACTATGATACCCATACGCATGGCGATATATTAAGTATTATTACTAATGATGTGGATATTATTAGCAACACATTTAGTCAAAACATTACATCACTTGTCACGCAAGTTACTACAGCCATAGGCGTGCTTTGGATGATGGTATCCATTTCACCTAAGCTTTCACTCATCCCAATACTGATTGTTCCACTTTCTTTGGTAGCAGCGGTGAAAGTAATGAAAAAAAGTGATGTGTATTATGCAAAACAACAGACGCTATTAGGACAATTAAATGGATATGTTGAAGAAATAATCAATGGGTATGATGTTGTGCAAACATTTAATTATCAAGCGAGTTGCATGGATCAATTCAATCAATACAATAAAGAATTAAGTGAAGTAAGTTGTCAAGCGGAAGTAAGTGCAGGTTCAATTAGTCCCATTACAACCTTAGTTTCAGATATTGGGTATGTTGTGTGCGCATTATTAGGTTGTATGGGTGCATTAATGGGGAAAATTAGTATTGGTAACGTACAGGCAATGTTGGAATATTCATGGCGATTCGCCGAGCCTTTTTCTACCATTGCCAGTATGTTGTCAAGTTTGAGCGCCACCAATGCTGCGGCAAAACGAGTATTTATGTTATTGGATGCCAGTGAAGATTCAATGGAACCACTAAGTAAAGCAGTTGTACCCACAACTAAAGGCACTGTCGTGTTTGATCATGTAAGTTTTGGTTATCATCAGAATCAGTTATTAATGAAAGATATTAGTTTTCATGTGAAAGCAGGGCAAAAAGTGGCGATTGTTGGGCCAACAGGCGCAGGTAAAACGACTTTAGTTAATTTATTGATGCGATTCTATGACATTTGTGGCGGTGCTATTTATGTGGATGGGGTAAATATAAATCAGATGACTCGTGAACAATTACGTGAGCATTTTGCGATGGTGTTGCAAGATACGTGGCTATTCGAAGGAACGATTAAGGAAAATATTGCGTATGGATTAGATACGTTGGATATGAATGTGGTAATTCAAGCAGCAAAAAATGCATGTGCTCATAATTTTATTAAAACGTTACCAAATGGTTACGATATGGTATTGCGCAAAGGGGCACAGAATATATCCCAAGGAGAGCGCCAATTGCTAACAATTGCACGGGCTTTAGCAATGGATCCTGAAATATTAATATTGGATGAAGCAACAAGTAACGTGGATACACATACGGAAGCATTAATTCAACAAGCAATGCAACAATTAATGAAAGGGAGAACGAGTTTTGTAATTGCGCATCGCTTATCAACGATAATTGATGCCGATATGATTTTGTATATGGAACAAGGGAACATTAAAGAAATGGGAACCCATGCGCAATTAATGCATAAAAATGGAAAATATGCTGCTTTGTATAATGCACAATTTGCGTAATAATTTGTGAGAAAGATAATAAAGCATAATTAATGGTGAGTAAACGCCGTTATGTTAGAATTTATCCGTTTTTATTAAGGATGGATAAATGATGGAACATAATAACGGAATCATTGAGACAATAACAAAGTTATGTGAAGATAACAATTTAGTAACGCTTTTAGATAGGATAGTGAAAGAATTTAATGAGCCAGTATACGATATTCAACGTTTACTGACTCATTTTAATACAATGATTAATGAACGTATGAATCACGCGCAACGATTGGATGCATTAATTCAAAGCAGTGTCGAATTGGTGAGTAAAGATGCACCCAAATGGGAATTTATTGCTGCACGTTTTTTAAGCTATAAACTTAATCAACAAGTTAATCATTTTTATGCTGCTAAATCTTTGCATACATTAGCAGAAAAAGTACATTTTTTAATTGATCAAGGATACTATGGGAGCTACCTTAATACAGCGTATACCGATGATATGATTAATCAATGCGAACAATACATTGATTTAAAGCGGGATGATTTATTTAATTACAGTGGTCTTGACCTGTTGGTAAAACGTTATTTAGTTAGAAGCGCAACGCATGAATTATTGGAAACTCCACAACAAATGTTTATGTTAATCAGTATGCATTTGGCCATGAATGAAGTGGATAAAGTTGGATATGCCAAGCAGTTTTATGACATGATTTCAACTTTAAAAGTTACTTTAGCTACACCAACTTTATCGAATGCTCGCAAAGTATTTCATCAAATGAGTTCTTGTTTTATCGATACGGTTGGGGATGATTTAAAATCAATCTATAAATCGTTGGATAATTTTGCAAACATCAGTAAATATGGTGGGGGCATGGGACTTTACTTTGGTAAAGTGCGTGCCAATGGTAGTGATATTCGAGGATATCAAGGTGCAGCCGGTGGTGTGATTCGTTGGATAAAGTTAGTTAACGATACTGCTGTGGCTGTGGATCAATTGGGTGTTAGATCGGGAGCTTGTGCAGTATATTTGGATGCTTGGCATAAAGATTTACCTGAATTTTTACAATTGCGCACGAATAATGGGGATGATCGCATGAAAGCACACGATATATTCCCTGCTGTATGTTATCCGGATTATTTTTGGGAATTAGCAGATACAGATCTTAATGCCGCGTGGTATTTAATGTGTCCGCATGAAATTGAATCAGTTAAAGGCTATTGTTTGGAAGATAGTTATGGTGATCAATGGAAGCGTAATTATTTGGATTGTGTCAACGATTCGCGCATTTCGAAACGAATTGTGAGTGTGAAAGAAATTATCCGCTTAATCCTAAAATCGGCCATTGAAACAGGAACGCCGTTTGTGTTTAATCGCGATATTGTTAATCGCATGAACCCAAACAAACATAAAGGGATGATTTATTCTTCCAATTTATGCACTGAAATAGCGCAAAATATGTCGGCGATTGAACAAGAAGAAGAAAAAATAATGGAAGTAAACGGTGAAAAGATCGTAGTGAATACTTACCATCCTGGGGATTTTGTCGTGTGTAATTTGGCTTCATTGGTACTTGGAAATATTGATGTTACCAATGAGAAAGAGTTAGAATCAATTGTTCGATTAAGTGTGAGGGCATTGGATAATGTTATTGATTTAAATTTTTATCCAGTTAAATATGCACAAATAACCAATGGTAACTATCGTTCCATTGGTCTTGGCACCAGTGGGTATCATCATATGTTAGCGAAACTTGGTATTCCTTTTGAAAGTGATGAGCATTTAGATTTTGTAAATCAACTCTATGAAAAAATAAATTATTTTGCCATTAAAGCCAGCAATGAATTGGCAAAAGAAAAAGGAAGTTATCCATACTTTAATGGAAGTGATTGGCAAACAGGCAATTATTTCAGTTTGCGTCATTATACGAGTGATGCATGGGAGTATTTAAAACAATCTGTGAATCACTATGGATTACGTAATGCATATCTTTTGGCAACTGCGCCAACCAGTTCCACATCCATTATTGCAGGTACCACTGCATCGATTGATCCGATTATGAACAAGTATTTTATGGAAGAAAAGAAAGGGATGATGATAACCCGTGTTGCCCCTGATTTATCCCCGTCAACTTTTTGGTTTTATAAAAATGCCCATTTAATTGATCAACAGTGGTTAATTAAAGCCGCTGGTATTCGACAAAAACATATTGATCAAGCTCAGTCATTGAATTTATACATCACCAATGATTACACATATAAACAAGTATTAAAGTTATACATTGATGCATGGAAGCATCAAGTAAAAACAATATATTATATTCGTAGTAAATCATTGGAAATAGAAGAATGTGAATCATGCAGTGCGTAAGGAGAAGGTATGAGTGAATTAAAGAAAAAAATATTATTTAACGCTGATGGGGACATTGATGTTTTACATCGGCGAATGATTAATGGTAATCCGACGAATCTAAATGATTTTAATAACATGAAATATGATTGGGTAAGTAAATGGTATCGTCAAGCCATGAATAATTTTTGGATACCTGAAGAAATTAATTTAACGCAAGATGTTAAAGATTATCGCTTACTTACAGAACAAGAACGTTCAACCTACGATAAAATATTATCTTTTCTGGTGTTTTTAGATTCGTTGCAAACGGCCAACTTGCCCAATATCGGCATGTACATTACTGCCAATGAAATCAATTTGTGTCTAACCATTCAAGCATTTCAAGAAGCGGTGCATTCACAAAGTTATAGCTATATGTTAGATACGATTTGCTCACCTAGTAAACGGAATGAAATTCTTTATCAATGGAAATACGACCCAATGTTGTTAAAACGTAATCAATTTATTGGGGATCAATACAATGCTTTTTTGCAAGAGCCCAATGCGTATCATTTAATGAATACATTAATGGCAAATTATATATTGGAAGGTATATATTTTTATAGCGGCTTCATGTTTTTCTATAATTTAGGTAGAAATGGGAAGATGCCAGGATCAGCCAGTGAAATTCGTTACATTAACCGGGATGAGAACACACATTTATGGTTATTCCGTAATATTATTTTAGAATTAAAAAAAGAAGAACCCCATTTATTTACGGATGAATTAATTCAACATTATAAAACAATGATTCAACACGGTGTTGATGAAGAAATTGCTTGGGCCAATTATGTCATTGGGGATAATATTGATGGATTAAATAAGACGATGATTCAGGATTATATTAAATATCTTGGTAATAAACGGGCCAATGATATTGGACTAGGTATTCTCTATCCTTCGCATATTCAAGAACCTGAATCCATGCAATGGGTATCGGTATACTCCAGTGCTAATATGATTAAAACGGATTTCTTTGAAGCAAGATCAACCGCCTATGCCAAAAGCAGTGCGTTGGTTGATGATTTGGATGATTAACTGTGGGCAACCACAGTTTTTTTCTAAGAAGCATTGTAATTGACGATTAGGGTGCACTGGATTAATATGAACTATGTTCAAATTAATGTTTGATGAAAGGTTTATATGATTAAAAATAAATATTTATTACTTATTGCCGCCATTGTTTGGCTGATTGCTGGATTTAATGTATTAAAAATCGGTGTTGAAACCTACATAAATTATGTCACTGTTATTAATTTATTGCTTTCTTTAGTGGTATTTCTTGTTTTTTGGATTATGGTATTTTCAAAATTAGTTAAGAAACATACGTTACGTATTTCAAGTTATGAAAGTGAGAAACAATGGTTCTATTTATTCTTTGATTTAAAATCATTTATCATCATGGCTATTATGATGACAATGGGTATCGTTATTCGTTACTATGCCTTGTTACCTGATGTGTTTATTGCAGTTTTTTATACTGGCTTAGGAAGTGCACTTGCATTAGCAGGTATTCTATTCATGGTGAACTTTATGCGCTTTGAAGCAATTTCACAATAATGGCTTAAAAGTATAAAGTTTTATGCTAAAGATGCTACAAAATTTTGTAGCATCTTTTAATGTTGTCACATATACACTAATCAATAATTTATACCTATTGAAAAATAACGAGAATAAGTAAGGAACCAGTGTTTTTATTAAAATCAGTTGGTTTTATCGTGTAAACTATAGGTATTGTTAACTAAACAGGGAGGAAAGAAATGGTTATCTTTGTTGATGTGGATGGTACATTAGTTGATTATGAAGGGAATATCCCGCAATCTGCCAAAGATGCTATTCGAAAAGTGCGTGCACTCGGGCATAAAGTATACATTTGCACGGGAAGAAGTAAAGCAGAAATTTATCAAGATATCTGGGATATTGGATTAGATGGCATGATTGGTGGTAATGGTTCATACGTTGAATCCAATGGACATGTTGTTATCCATGAGGTATTAAGTATGTTGGATTGTAAAGCTATCGAGGATTGGTGTCATGATCATCATTTGGAATTTTATGTAGAAAGTAATAATGGGCTATTTGCGAGTGAACATTTTGAAGTTAAAGGTGACCTAACGATGAAAGCGTATGCCGCATCCAAACATATGGCCCATGCCAGTGAAATGACAGTAAGAAAAGCTTTTCCGAATATGATATTTAATGGTGAATTAGTGAGGGATGATGTTAATAAAATTAGTTTTATTTTAAACGATTATTCGGACTACGAAAAAGCAAAACTTGCATTTCCCCATTTAACGGTGAGTACGTGGGGAGGTAAAGGAGAACATGCGTTATTCGCTGATGTTGGTATAGGAGAAATTGACAAGGCGAAATCCATTGCCACTTTATTGGTATATCTTGGGGAATCTTGTGACAATACAATGGCGATTGGTGACGCGAAAATTGATATTCCAATGTTAAATTATTGCGAGATTGGTATTGCTATGGGTAATGGTGGACAGGAAGTTAAAGCAGTAGCGGACTATATCACAACCGATATTAATGATAATGGTTTATATAATGCGTTTGTGCATTATGGTTTGATAGATTAAAGGGGAAAATCATGGAAAGAAGTAGTATCGTTTATCAGACGTTTGTCAGAATATTAAGGGAAGAATTGATACCTGCAATGGGTTGCACTGAACCAATTGCAATTGCCTATGCCGCAGCAAAAGCTAGGGAAGTGTTAGGTGTCATGCCGGATAAGATGCGTATTGGTGTATCGGATAATATTATTAAAAATGTTAAAAGTGTTATAGTTCCCAATACCAATGGGCTTAAAGGCATCGATGCGGCGGCAGTTGCGGGTATTGTGGGTGGCCGATCGGATAAATTATTGCAAGTAATCAGTGAAGTTTCCAGTTCTGACAAAGAAAAAATGAAACAGTATCTTGATACATTACCCATTGATATTTATTCAATCGATAATGGTATTATTTTTGATATTATCATTGATTGTTATCATGGAGAGGATTATGCACGCGTAAGAATTTGCCAATACCATACCAATATTGTATTGATTGAACATAATGGGACTGTATTGTATGAAAGCGATGTATCCAGCTGTGAAGAAATTAAACCACAAGGGGAAATGGGGTTAGCAGATAAATCATTGCTTACAATCAAAGATATTATAGAATTTGCGGATACATGCGATATTAATGATGTAAAGGAAGTATTGGATACTCAAATTGATTACAATCGCAAGATAAGTAATGAAGGATTAAATGGTGACTATGGGGCTAACATCGGATCCACATATTTAAAGTTTTATGGGAATGATGTGAGAAATCGCGCTATTGCTAAAGCCGCAGCGGGTTCGGATGCGCGTATGAGTGGGTGTGAATTGCCTGTAGTTATCAATTCGGGAAGTGGTAATCAAGGTATTACTGTATCAGTTCCGGTAATTGAATATGCAAATGAATTAAACGTATCCAACGATACGCTTTACCGTGCACTTGTTGTTTCAAATTTGATTGCGGTACATGAAAAAACAGGCATCGGTCGTTTATCCGCTTATTGTGGTGCAGTGAGTGCAGGATGTGCTGCGGGTTGTGGTATTGCATATTTAAATGGTGGTAAATACGAAGCAATATCACATACACTCGTTAATGCCTTGGCTATTGTTTCAGGGATCATCTGTGATGGTGCAAAGCCAAGCTGTGCTGCAAAAATTGCAACTTCAGTTGAAGCAGGGATTTTAGGTTATCACATGTATATGAACCATCAAGAATTCAAAGGTGGTGATGGTATTGTGACAAAAGGTGTTGAAGCAACAATTAAAAATATTGGTCGGTTAGGGCGTGATGGTATGCGTCAAACCGATAAAGAAATCGTCAAAATTATGATGAATGAATAATAAAATGAAAACGCATTATGCGTTTTTATACTAATGTGTATAGATACAAAATTTGCTTTAATTTTATTTATCGGTATAAAGGCCATTAATACAATGTAAATTATTTTATCAAACCAGCCCAATTGGTCTTTTAAATGGATATTACAAAAAGTAGTGATGATGAATTAAATATTGATTTTGCTTTATAGTATTAAAAAAATAAAGGCTCACTTTAACTTGGTCAAAGTGAGCTGTTTTTTTGTTGGATTAATTATTTACCCATTTCATTCATGCTGATCATTGAAAAACTCAACGATTCTAACACTTTAATTAATGCGTTGGCAGTATCTAAGCTTGTCATGCATGAGATGTTGTTTTCTGCAGCAACACGACGAATTAAGAAACCGTCTTTGCGTGTATTTTCTTTGCTACTCATTGTATTGATAACAAAATTTACGCGGCCATTTCGAATAATATCAAGGACATTATTTTTGTTGCCTTCATCAATTTTACTTGCTTTATGCACATAAAGGCCTTCTTTTTCCAATTGTTCTGCAGTTCCCTTGGTTGCATAAATACCATATCCAATATTTGCAAAGCGTTTAGCTAACGCTATTGCTTCTTGTTTGTCTTCGTTGGCAATGGTCAATAACACGTTTCCGTGCGTCGCAACTTTAATGCCAGAAGCGACAAGTGCTTTGTATAATGCTTTTTCTAAGTTAACGTCGCTTCCTAAAGCTTCACCAGTGGATTTCATTTCTGGGCCCAACACAGTGTCCACACTTCTTAATTTAGCAAATGAGAACACAGGAGCTTTTACGAATACACGTCCCACTTCTTCGGTATGATATCCTGGAGTTAAGCCTTGTTCAATAATGGTATGGCCTAAAATTGCTTTCGTTGCAATGTAACTCATTGGGACACCTGTAATTTTTGATAAGAAAGGAACGGTACGGCTTGAGCGTGGATTAACTTCTAATACGTATACATTTTCTTGTTTATCCACAATAAATTGGATGTTATATAAACCAATAAAGTGGAACCCTTTACCGATACGAATTCCATAGTCAATGATGGTATCTTTAACTTTTTGACTGATGGTTTGAGTAGGGTATACCGAAATAGAGTCACCAGAGTGAACACCAGCACGCTCGATATGTTCCATAATACCAGGTATATAAACATTTTCACCATCGGCAATCGCATCAATTTCTAATTCTTTACCTACAATGTATTTATCCACTAAGATTGGTGCATCATGACTAATTTCTTTGACAGCTGTTGCCATGTAGACACATAATTCATCATCATTGTGAACAATTTCCATGGCACGTCCACCAAGCACATAGCTTGGTCTTACAAGTACCGGATATCCTATCTTTTGGGCAATAATCAAAGCTTCATCTACAGTAACAGCAGTTTCACCTTGCGGTTGAGGGATGTCCAATTGATGCAACATTGCTTCAAATTCATGGCGATCTTCTGCACGGTCGATATCTTCTAAACTTGTACCTAAAATTTTTACGCCATGTTGAACTAAAGAGTCAGCAAGGTTAATTGCAGTTTGACCACCAAATTGAACAATAACACCCATTGGTTGTTCTAAGTCGATGACGTGCATTACATCTTCTGTTGTTAATGGTTCAAAGTATAACTTATCTGAAATAGAGAAGTCAGTGGAAACTGTTTCTGGATTGTTGTTGATAATAATTGCTTCATAACCTTGTTGACGCAATGTTTCCACACAATGTACGGTAGCGTAATCGAATTCAACACCTTGACCGATACGAATTGGGCCTGATCCTAATACAATGATTTTTTTCTTATCGGAGACAATGGATTCATTTTCTTGATCATAACTTGAATATAAGTATGGCGTTGCGCTTGTGAATTCACCTGCACATGTATCTACTTTTTTATAGACAGGAATTATGCCGTTGGCTTTGCGAAGATTGTATAAATCATATTCTTTCATATTCCAATTACGCGCAATGTAACTGTCTGAGAAACCGTTTTTCTTTAAAGTGCGTAATGTTTCTATATCATTTGGATGTGCCAACATTTCTTTTTCTAAATTCAATACATGTTGAATATGCGATAAGAAGAAATAATCCATTTTTGTCACATCCATGATGGTTTGCATATCATATCCATTACGTAACCATTGTGTGATAGCAAAAATACGTTCATCATCACAATTTTTAATCTTTTCAAATAACTCTTCTTTGGTTAATTCAGCTAATTCTTTCTTATAAAGATGGTCAACTTTCATTTCCAATGAACGAATTGCTTTTAAAAATGATTGTTCAAAGTTACGTCCAATGGACATTACTTCACCCGTAGCTTTCATTTGCGTTCCTAAGTGACGATCGGCATTAGGGAATTTATCAAATGGGAAGCGGGCGAATTTACTTACGACATAATCCACCGTTGGCTCAAAACATGCATAGCTTGTTTTTGTAACTGGGTTCAAAATCTCATCTAATGTTAAGCCTACGGCTAATTTAGCACTAATTTTTGCAATAGGGTAACCAGTTGCTTTAGAAGCTAATGCGGAAGAGCGAGAAACACGTGGGTTTACTTCAATGACATAGTAATTGAAGCTTTTTGGATCTAACGCCAATTGAACATTACACCCACCGCAAATTTTTAAAGCACGTATTATCTTTAAAGAAGCGCTGCTTAACATGTGGTTTTCACGGTCGGTTAATGTTTGTACTGGAGCGACAACAAAACTGTCACCAGTATGAATTCCAACAGGATCGACATTTTCCATGCTACATACAACAATTGCATTGTCGTTTGCATCACGGATGACTTCATATTCAATTTCTTTATATCCGGCAATGGATTGTTCAATTAAACATTGATGAACTGGACTAATCTTTAATCCCGCTTCACAAATATCTCGTAATTCTTCTTCGTTATCCGCAAAACCACCACCAGTGCCACCTAATGTGTAAGCTGGGCGCACAACAACTGGATAGCCTAATTGATTGCAAAAAGTAACTGCTTCTTCTACAGTGTGTACAATTGTACTTTCAGGTACTGGTTCATTGATTTCTTGCATGAGTGAACGGAATAATTCACGGTCTTCGGCACGATTGATAGCATATAAATCAGTACCTAAAACTTCGACATTGTATTCGTCTAAAATTCCGTCTTCCGCTAATTCAACAACTAAATTTAAACCAGTTTGACCACCCAATGAACCTAAGATAGCATCGGGTCTTTCTTTGTAAATGACACGTTTTGCAAAATCTAAATTAATAGGTTCAATGTATACGCGATCGGCAATGGTGCTATCGGTCATAATTGTTGCTGGATTTGAGTTAATTAAAATAACTTCATAACCTTCTTCACGTAAGGATTGACATGCTTGGCTTCCAGCGTAGTCAAATTCTGCGGCTTGGCCAATGACAATTGGTCCACTTCCAATAACTAATATTTTATGGATGTCGTTACGTCTAGGCATGGATATCTCCTTTCATAATCATTTCTACAAATTTTTCATAGTAGCCTTGATTCAATTCAGGATAGAATTGAACGCCAAAACAAGGGTGATAACGATGTTGAATGCCTTCACAACTTTGATCATTTAAACTTCGGTGAGTCATTACTAAATCAGTAGTTTCAATACTTTCGCTATCAATGGCAAAAATATGATTTTGTTGGGTAATTAATACTTTGTTCGTGGCAATATCTGTCACTGGAACATTTGCACCATGATGACCAAAACGCATCTTTTCTACTTTTCCACCACAAGCTAAGGCAATTAATTGAGCACCTAACCCAATACCAAAGAGTACTGTTTTTCCAAGTAATTGGCGAATTAATCCAACGTGTTGATATAAACTGTTTGGATCTCCTGGGCCACTGGATAAAACAACGCCATCGGGATGGAATCCCATAATCGTTTCATAACTAGCGTCATATGGAACGACGATTAAATCTAATCCAAGATTACTTAAATCTCTTAATGTACTTAAACGTGCACCAAAATCTACTACCACTACTTTTTTACCGTGGTTTGGAATAGGGAATACTTTTGCAGTCGATACACGTGCGACTTGATTAGTATCCAATGGTGTTGATTTTAATAAGTTTACTAAGGCATCAACATCTGCATCACCATTGGCAAGAACTGCTTTCATTACACCATTATCACGAATTTTACGTGCAATTGCACGTGTATCCACATCATAAATACCTGGAATATTTTCTCGCTTTAAGAAACTGTCTAACGTTTCTTTACTGCGCCAATTGCTTGGTGTATCGCAATAATCTTTACAAACAAAACCAAAGATGGAGGAATCGATACTTTCATAATCATCGCGATTAATGCCATAATTTCCAATTAAAGGATAGGTCATCATGACAATCTGACCGCAATAAGCGTTATCTGTTAAAATTTCTTGATAACCTGTCATTGATGTATTAAATACTAATTCACCAATGCGAAAATTATCACAGCCGAATCCTTGACCACGGTAAACACTACCGTCTTCTAATATTAATAATCTTTCCATGTTTATCCTTTCATTACCGTTCGACCTTTAACGATCGTTTCTTTTATTTTACATTTTACTGAGTAACCATTAAATGGTGTATTTTTACCCATGGAATAAAAGTCATTACTGTTGATTGTGGTATCACAATGCGTATCCACTAAGATAATATCGGCTTGATACCCTTGTTTTAATTCACCAATGTTGCATAAGCCAAAGCGTTTTGCCGGAGCAGTGGACATCCAGTTAACTAATTGCGCTAAACTCCAGCGTTTTTGCTTAACAACAAATTCACTGTAAAGTAGGGCAAAACTTGTTTCTAAAGAAACGATACCAAAAGGTGTTTTGTCCATTGAACGATTTTTTTCTTGCTCAGTATGGGGTGCATGGTCATTGGCAATAAAATCTAAGGCACCAGATTCTAACCCTTGAATTAAAGCCATGCGATCTTCATGGCTTCTTAAAGGTGGGTTCATTTTCCAATTTGGTCCCTTTACATCCTTATCTTCGAGTAATAAATGATGGGCAGTTACTTCACCACTCACATTTAAACCTTTAGCCTTTGCATTTCGTAAGCTTTCCACACTTTCTTTGGCACTAATATGGCAGCCATGGTAGGCACAATCAATTTGGCTAACGAGATCTAAATCACGTTGCAATTGTTTGTATTCACATTCACTGGGAATGCCAATCCATCCATGTTGTTTCGCATAGTCGCTTTCGTGCACGCTTGCACCAGGTAAGCGATAGTTCATATCTTCGGTATGAGCAACAATCATGCAATCATTTTCCCTTGCTTGCAGCATTGCCTTTTCCATGATGGATTCATTGGCTACGCCTACCCCATCGTCACTAAACCAATGAATACCTAATTGTTTGATAGCTTTCATGTCAACTACTGATTTACCTGCTTCACCTGTTGTAATGCAGGCATAAGGGTAAGTATTAACAATGGATTTATCTTGAATTAATCGTTGATATTGTTGAATAGTTTCTACATTATCCGGAAAAGGAACAACATTAGGCATGGCAAATATTGTGGTAAAGCCACCGGCAGCAGCAGCTTTACTTCCGGTTTCAATTGTTTCTTTTTCGCTATGTCCAGGTTCTCTTAAATGAACATGCACATCCACCAATCCTGGTAATACGGTTAAACCAGTTGCATCAATGATTTCACAATCTGTGTTAAGATTTTCACCGATTTTTACAATGGTTTGATCTTCTATTAAAATATCACAATGTTTTAGACTTCCATCAATGAGTGCTTGTCCATTTTTAATTAATCGCATGGATTCTCCTTAAATGGTTCAAATCCAAACGCACGTTTAATAACTGCTTTTCTTACAAGTACACCGTTGCTCATTTGTTGGAAAATCCGTGACTTTTCACTTTCTACTAAATGATCTGCAATCTCTACGCCACGGTTAACGGGTGCTGGATGCATGATAATGGCTTTCTCTTTCATTAATGCATAGCGTCGATCATTTAAACCATATTTATCTAAATAAGTGGCATCATCCATATCTTTTAATGATGCGCCTCTTTCTTTTTGAATACGCAACATCATGACAACGTCTGCCCATTGGCATGCTTGATCAAAGTCCATTGTTGGATAACCTTCCCGTTGCCATTCTTCTGGCCCACTAAAGACAACATTGGCACCTAATTTTTCCAACGCATGTTTATTGGATGCAGCAACTCGTGAGTGTTGAATATCACCAGCAATCACAACATTTAAGTTTTTAAATGTACCAAATTCATTGTACATAGTTAATAAATCCAATAAACATTGCGTTGGATGGTTACCTGCGCCATCCCCAGCATTTAATATTGGAATGTTAATGGTTTTTAATTCATCAAAGTAAGCATCTTGGGGATGACGAATAACGACAACGTCATAACCAATTGCTTCAAATGTTTTAACCGTATCATACAAAGTTTCACCTTTGGTGACACTGGAAGACGATGCATTGAAGTCGGCAACTTGACATCCTAATTGGTATTCTGCACTTTCGAATGAAAAATGTGTACGTGTTGATGGCTCAAAAAAAAGATTAGCAACTAAAGCTTTTCGCTTTGGCAATTGCCAATCCTTGAAAGAACTATTAAAACAACGCGCGTCAGATAGAATACTTAAGATTTCATCAGCCGATAAATCTTGCATGGATAATAAAGAATTTCGATTCACGTTATATCCTCCTGCTACTATATATTTGGTTAGTTATAATTAAATCTAACCAAACCGCTACTATAATTTTAGCATGGTTAGATTAATTTAAAAATATGTAATGTGTATTTTGTCGATATCAGTTTTTGTTGATATCTTAGGCGGTTGATTTTAGGATTTTGAGTATAATCATTTTTAATTATGAAAAAGTATTGCTGATTTAATAATTTTAAAAAACAGATCCCTAAATAAGAGGAAATTAATTGTAATTATATATTCAACGATCATCTTTTAAAAAACATATTTGTACGATAAAAAGTATGTATAATGGGTGGCATGTCAGTTTATATAGATACTATTAAATTTGGAATCGTTGTCTTTCCGATCATTGCAGCATTGATTACATTGCCGTATTTACTATGGCATTACCATAGATATGGGGCATTACCATTTGTGCGTGTTTTAATTGTCTATTCTTTTGTCCTGTATTTATTAATCGCTTATTTTTTAGTAATCTTACCCTTACCTTCACGAAGTGAAGTAATGTATTTAACCACACCAACAAAGCAATTGGAAGTGTTCCATTTTATTGATGGATTAAAACAAGGGGTTGCGGAAGTAGGGTACCGTCAATTGTATAAAACACCGGTATTTTATACAACTTTCTTAAATGTATGCTTAACGATTCCTTTTGGTGCCTATTTAAAGTTTTATTTTAAAAAAGGATTTTTTACAACAATCTTTTATACATTCTTATTGAGTTTGTTTTTTGAATTAACACAATTGACTGGATTATATTTTATTTATCCACGTCCTTATCGCTTATTTGATGTGGATGATTTGATTGTTAATACGTTAGGTGCAATTCCTGGATTTATATTGGGATGGTTTATATCATTTATTATGCCAAATATTCATCAAGTCAATGATGCAGCCTTTGTTAAAGGAAGGCATGTTTCGCTATTAAGACGGTTTGTATCCTTCTGCTTAGATGGATTTATCGTATTAAGTTTTAGCTTGGCATTAAGTCGAATATTCCCAATTGATTGGAAGATAATATTAGCAGTAATGGTATTTATCTATTACTTTCTCATTCCATGCAGTGAAGGACAAACGATTGCTAATATGATATTAAATATTCGTATTGTGGAAGAAGAAGGAAACTTCATGCATTTAAAGACAATGCTTATACGACAAGTATTATTCTTTATTGAAATTATATTGATTCCACTAGTGTTAAGTGGAATGGTTGTATGGAAATTAAAAGGAGTAGAAGGAAAGTTTGCCATTATTTTAATGTTACTTTTCTTATTTGCACTTTTTATTTATTACTTGGTCATTGCGGTAAAGATGACATTTCAAAAAGCATTATTCTATGATAAAGTATCCCATTCCATGATGGTATCTACCATTAAAAAACGTAAAACTTGAAAAAATAACAATACCTACTGCCAGATAATAGCCATTTGTTGTTTGTGCGGTTAAATAAACATAGCAAAAAAAACGGAATCAAAAGAATTCTTAGATAACAAATTAAATTTGGAATAGTTACCAAGTCTTTCTTACGCTTGATAATTTTCATAAAAGCGCTTTCGTTTAATAGTTCTAATAGGAACTATTTTTGCATTTAGTGTAACGTAAGTTTACGGGAATATTATGGGTTTAATAAGTCAAGTTATCTTATTTTCCCTAAATGTAAAAATTAAGAAATAGTTAAGATTTATCACCTGTTAATGTTTATATTAACAACTTATAGTGTTGACTGGGTGATGAATATGGCAGTTAAATTAACGAAAACATTGACCATTACTGCGACATTATTATTAGTCTGTTTATTCGCGTACTTGGCAGTGAATGGGTATTTAGTAGATCAAAATAAGATGGAATGGTTATTAATGCAATGTGGAATATTTGCGCCGCTGGCATTTGTTGCTTTTCAAATTATTCAAGTGGTAATACCTATTATACCTGGAGGTATGAGTAATACTGTTGGGGTAATCCTATTTGGACCGTTGGAAGGATTTATCTATAATTATTTGGGACAAATGATTGGTTCAATCATTGCATTTTTGTTGGTAAAGAAATATGGTAAGGCATTCATTTTAAAATTTGTGGATCGTAAAACATTTGATAAATACATTACTTGGTTAGATAAAGAGAAATGGTTTGACATTTTATTTGCCATTGCTATCTTTATCCCAGGATTACCGGATGATGCAATCTGTATGATTGCGGCATTAACAAATATGTCATTATTAAAATTCACTGCAATAAATGCATTATGCAAACCAATGATGTTAGTTGTTTATTCCTTTGGGGTAACACAAGTATTACAATGGATGTCAGGAATAGTGGGTTAAGTTATGCAACATACAATATTACTCGTTGAAGATGAACAAGGAATACGCGAAACCATTCGAGTTTTTTTACAAAATCAAGGTCATAAAGTAATTGAGGCAGAAAATGGGCGTGAGGGGTTAGCGTTATTAACGAAAGAAACGATACATTTAGCGATTGTGGATATAATGATGCCGGTAATGGATGGTATTACCATGGTAATCAAACTTAGGCAAGACTATGATTTCCCGATAATCTTTTTAAGTGCGAAAAGTGAAGATTTAGATAAAATAACGGGCTTAAATGTCGGGGCAGACGATTATGTGACGAAGCCATTTGAACCAATGGAGTTGATTGCTCGAGTGAATTCAAATTTACGCCGCTATGATCAAATTCTTCAGTTAAAACAAGGGAATCAAATAAATGAAGACAATAAAGTATTACAAGTTGGGGATTTAGTATTAAATACAGAAACAAAAGAAGTGACAATTCGTAATCAACCATTACATTTAACGTTAAAAGAATATAAGATATTGGAACTTTTAATGCAAACGCCGGGAAGAATATATTCCAGTGAACAAATTTATGAAAAGGTTTGGAACGAAGAGGCCGTTAATACCGATACGATCATGGTACACATTCGTAAACTACGTAAAAAAATAGAATTGGATACGCATAATCCTGAATATATAAAAGTAGTATGGGGTATTGGGTATAAAATGGAGAAAATGTAATGAAGAAAGGCAAAATCATCTTTTCAATTCTTTTTACACTGCTGTTAACCACATTGGGTGCTTCGTGTGTAAGTCTTTACGATAATGCAAGAGAAAATAATCGTTATCAATACGACTACGTTGTGCAATATTATCAAGAAGAATTTCAATTAATGAGCATGCAATTGGCAAGTCAAATGGATACGAATTATCAACCGCTAACTTTTGGTGCATCGCTATCTAACGATGAAAAAGAATATCTGATCAGTGAATGGGATTTTGCGTTGCAACGTGCCAATAATTATTTAACAACGGATGAACAATTGTTTTACATTGCGAAAAGTTTGGATGGTGAAGTATTAACCAATCTAAAATCACCGATTGATTCAATTAATTATGCGGATTATGGTTTAAATGTGACGGTAAGTTTTGATAGCCAAGGAAATTGTCAAGCAAATGGTGATCAAGCATATGGTCTGTGTAATATATTATCGTTAGATAATTACATTGGTTATTATGATCATATTGGCTTTCAGAAAGTGACTTTGAATAATCCAACTAACCTTTCCGTTACGTATTTAATACCTAAAAATGTGACGACATTTACAGGAATTTTTGGCGAAGTAGATTCATGGACGATGTATAACGGATTAACCCTTACGCTTTGTTTGGTGAGTTTAGCTATCTTATCTGTAGTGCTTGTTATTTACCCTATGCGTTATGTGAGTTTATGCAATCCGTTTAAAATTGTGTGTGCTTGGTCCTTTGAATGGAACTTTATTATTTGGTCAATTGTTTTAACTTTTTTGTATAGTGGATTAATTGTTTTAGTAGGGACGAGCATCAATGGTCAATTGCTGTATATCGTGAATGGTTTTGGATTGAATATATCGAATAATCTACTAATGATTATTAATATTGGCTATTGGATGTTGACCCTGTTATGCAGCAGTGTGGTGATTTATTTATTGAAATATATTATTGTCAGTGGTCCAATTCATTATATTAAAGAACATACTGCATTTGTTTGCTTATTACGTTGGATACATAATAAATTGATTTCATTTACCACAGTTGATATTGATAAAACCATTGCAAAGAAACTATTGACCATTGCATTTATAAATAGTGGGATGATAATTTTCTGTGCGTTTATTAATCCAAGTGTTGGTTTACTTGTAGCCATTATTTATTCGCTTATTAGCCTGGTATTTGTTTATAAAAAAGGGATTGAAGTGCAAGATAACTACCATCAATTAATGAATGCCATTGAGTGCATAATTACCCAAGACTTTGATTCCATTGATGAAAAAGAATTGGGAATCTTTGCTTCCAGTAAATTGCAATTAATGGAATTAAGTGATAATGTCCAAAATGCAATTAGTGAACAAGTGAAATCGCAAAAGCTTAAAACAGAATTGATTAGTAATGTATCCCATGATTTAAAAACACCGTTAACTTGTATTAAAAATTACATTGCGCTATTGGATGATGATAAGTTAAATGACGAAGATCGTAAGCATTACGTGGAACAATTAAAACTTTATGCCAACCGATTAAAACGATTAATTGAAGATTTATTTGAAATTAGTAAAGTCGATAGTGGAAATATTCAATTGAATTATCAAGCATTGGATATTGTGTCATTATTGGAACAAGTAATGGTAGAAAATGAAGATTTATTAGAAACCAAACATATCGAAATCATTAAAAAACTACCTGCAGATAAAATCATTCTAAATTTAGATAGTGATAAAACCTATCGCATATTTGAAAA
>Elaine_p2__coassemble_553_pt1 | contig 30837 bp, 29 predicted proteins | sample Elaine_p2__metabat2_high_PE_023 | metagenome-assembled genome bin Elaine_p2 | reverse complement strand
GCTTACCTTTTTGGATCCATTCCTTGGGCATTGGTCATAGGGAAAGTTTTTTATAACACAGATATACGAAACCAGGGTAGTGGTAACTTAGGAGGTACCAACGCTGGCAGAGTATTAGGTAAAAAAGCCGGGATATCTGTGATTGCATTGGATGCATTCAAAGCTTTTATTATTGTTTGGATTGCTTCACTTACATTAAAAGATAGCAAAGATTTAATACCATTATTAGGTATTGCCTGTGTGATTGGGCATTGTTTTCCAATATTTGCAGGGTTTAAAGGTGGCAAAGGAGTTTCAACTTGCTTTGGATTTGCATTATCCTTAGGTATCTTTGTAACCCATGATACATTATTTACTGTAATTGTCCCCTTTATTATCTTTATGGTTGTTTTGTATTTCAGCAAATATGTATCCTTAAGTTCAATGATAGGTATTGCCGCAATGCCAATTATTGCATTGATCCGTGGTTATTCACTCAATGTAATATTATCACTATTTATTCTATGGGTACTTGTAGTTTATCGTCACCGCAGCAACATTGAACGCATTAAAAATAAAACTGAAAAGAAAATAACCTGGTTATAGAAAGGAAGTTAATGATGCAACCTTATATTATTGGTATTGCTGGTGGGAGTGGAAGTGGTAAAACAACCATCACCCATTATTTATTAGAAAAATTTGATCCCTATATTGCTGCAGTTAATCATGATAATTATTACAAAAAACAAGATGGATTAACAATGGCTCAACGGGTTAAAAATAATTACGACCATCCTAAAGCATTTGATACTGAATTAATGGTCGAACATATTCAACAATTAAAACAAGGTCAGTCAATTGAATGCCCACTTTATGATTTTACGATTCAAAATCGGAGCTTAAAAAGTATTACAATTGAAAGTAAACCCATCATATTAGTCGAAGGTATTCTAATTTTACAAGATCCTTCCCTTTATCAATTATTTGATTTAAAAGTTTTTGTGGATACTGATAGTGATGTTAGAATCTTGCGCCGCTTATTACGGGATGTTAAAGAGAGAGGACGTACCATCGAATCGGTCATTGAACAATATTTAACCACTGTTAAGCCAATGCATGAAACATATGTTGAACCAAGCAAGAAAAACGCTGATATTATTATTCCTGAAGGAGGACATAATCAAGCAGCACTCTCTTTACTTGTCCATCATTTACAAAATCATTTACAAAAGCAATAAATTTTTAAAAAGCAGTTACCTAATGTAACTGCTTTACTATTATTTTACCGTATCAAATAAGCGTTGATACTCGCTAGCTAACATATCATGATGTTCTTGACTTAATGGTTGCGTTGTATCAATGCTAACACCGCTTAACAATCCCGTATGCGCATCGACAATTTCACCATTGACAATAGCAAATAATGTTGGCACAAAGAAACTCTTTCCACCTTCCCCATCATCTTGATACCAAGCATAAGCTACTTTTTCAAATTCATTCAAAGAGGTTTCATCCGGTCCATAGCCTTCCATATGCACATTAACATAATACAATGGTTGTTGCATTTGATTACTTAATTCTACAGCCACTGGGAATGCTTCATTACAGAATGCGCAAGTTGGATAGCCATAAAAAACTAAACCCGTAAAGTCCGATCCAAAAAACTTCAACGCTTCATTGAAAGTAATCCCTTTAACATAATCACTACTTTCATCTAAGTAATAATATTCACTAAAATCAGGCTTATAAACACTGACGTCAACCCCATTGGCATCAACAATCGTGAATTCGATGGTTTTATTATCTTTGCTTGAACCAAAATCTACAGTTTCTTGAGTGGATGTTGGTGTTTGACTAGGTTTGTCTTTTTGTGCACCACATCCAGCAACTAAGATTGCACTGCTTACAATTAACATGAATTTTTTAAACACTATTTAAAACTCCTTAACTTAAAATAACTATAATTTTTGCAATTCAATTTTTTCAAAAATTGAATTAACATGTTCCCGTGTCGCTAATCCTTTCGAAAATAAAGTTGCTTGACCACAGGAATTGGCAAAGCGGAAAGATTCTAAAATATCTGGTGAACGCAAAGCATTCATCATAAAACCCGCCAAAATGGAATCATCAAAACCAACTCCATTAATGCGATTTTCCGGCAAGTCCACTGAATTAGCCATATATATCCCTTCATCACAGATTAAGGCAGAACGATTTTTATCAAAGGTAATAATGACATTTTCTATCGTATCACCTTTCCATTGGCATGCTTTTTCTAAAATTACGGCTTCATCATGACCGCATTTAAATAAATCCATTGCCTCGTTATGATTAAATAAAACTAAAAAAGCACCCACATCCTTAGCCATTTGACTAACAACTGCATTGGAATCAATTGCCAAACGGACACCTTCTTTATGTAATTGGGTAAATAAATCACGCAAAGATGCATGCAAATAGTCATGACAAGATCCACTGAAAATAAATGTATCGCCATCCATTAATCGATTCGTTTTATTAATAAAACGATTAAAATCACTATCTGTAATGTATGGCCCTTGTGCATTTATTTCCAAACATTGCTGACCGGTCACTTTAACATTAATGCGGGTATGCCCTTCAACGGTAGTAAAACGAGGTTCAAGTAAATTATATTTAGCTAATAAAGAAATATAAAATTCTTTCGTAAAACCACCTAAAAATCCCAAAGCTCTACTAGGAACTCCTAAATTATTTAAAACAATAGAACAGTTAACACCTTTACCACCCGCTTCATAATATTCCATTTCACTGCGATTAATCAATCCACGTCCAATGGTTAATGGTTTATCAAATTCCATGAAATAATCCAAAGAAGGATTTAAAGTACATGTGTAAATCATATTAATTACCTCGAATCATTTCAACGATGATATCACACATCGTTTCCATCTCATCAACCACAACATATTCATACGGGCCATGACAATTATAATCCCCAGTTCCCAAGTTAGGGCAAGGTAATCCCATAAAAGATAAGTTAGCACCATCAGTACCACCGCGAATCTTTTCAAATTGATAGGAAACACCTAAATTTTCATAAGCATCCACTACCCTTTGAACAACTTGTGGATGATCTTTTAAAACAATTTTCATATTACGGTATTGATCCGATAACTTTAAATCAATACAATCACCGTATTCAATACGTAACATTTCCACAATTGATTTTAATAATTGTTTTTTTTCTTTAAGCTTTAGATGATCGTGATCTCTAATAATATAGGTTAATAATGCATGTTCACAATTAGCTTCAATATGATCTAAATGGAAAAATCCTTCGCTACCATCCGTATATTGCGGACGTTGTTGTTTTGGTAAATAACTTGCTAACTCCACTGCAATATCAGCTGCATTAACCATTTGATTTTTTGCACTACCTGGATGAATGGAACGTCCTTTGATTTCAATGACTGCCCGTGATGCATTAAATGTTTCATCAGCAATATAAGTAATATCGCCACCATCTACAGTATAAGCAAAGTCTGCGTCAAAAAGTTGTACATCAAAATTTTCAGTACCTCTTCCAACTTCTTCATCCGGTGTAAAAGCAATGGATATTTGGCCATGTTTTATGGATGAATCATTAGCTAAACGAGCTAACACCTCCATAATAATGGCAATTCCTGCTTTGTCATCCCCACCCAATAATGTCGTACCATCAGTATGAATAATTGTTTTACCAATGGCATGCGTTAGCCAAGGAAATTGATCACAATCCAATTGCCGTCCATTAGCCAAACTAATTGGCAACCCATCATAGTTTTCTTTTACAATTGGGTTAACATGTTCACTTTCATAATCCGCTGTATCCATATGCGCAACTAAGCCAATCTTTTCATTTATAGTTGGATCATTGCTTGCTAATTTTGCATAAACAATCCCTTGTGAAGTTAATATTACATCACTTAGTCCCAATTCATTTAATTGAGGAACCAATACATTCTTTGCAAAATCCAATTGAGTGGAAGTACTTGGAGCAGTTAAACTACTTTCACTCGAACGTGTATTAAATTGACAATATTTTATAAAATTAGAACGTAAATCCATCTTAAATACCACCTTATTGCTCTATTTTACACCGAAAACGAATTTCTATCGAAAATAGAATGAATTATGTGACAGATAAGAAAAATCTAACTATGCAATGTAAGTCGATAACGTGCTAGAAATTGATTTAAATTTACATTGTCGCATTTATTAAAGATATAATCACTACTACCTTGCGCTTCAATAACACCTTGATGCATAAAAACAATTTTATCCGATACATCATGAGCAAATTGCATTTCATGAGTCACAATAACCATTGTAATTCCACCTTTAGCTACACTTTGAATAACTTGCAATACTTCATTAACCATTAATGGATCAAGAGCACTGGTTGGTTCATCAAACAAAATAACATTAGGATCCATTGCCAACGATCTGGCTATGGCAACACGTTGTTTTTGACCTCCAGATAGTATATTGACAGAACTATTGGCAAAAGCTTCCAATCCCACTTTTTTTAATAACCCTAATGCCTTTTCCTGAGCTTCTGTTTTATCCTTTTTTAATACTTTCATCGGCGCAAACATACAGTTTTGTAATACAGTCATATTATTAAATAGATTAAAATTTTGAAAAACCATATTAACTTTAGAGCGATAATTTCTTACATCATATCCATGTTCTAAAATATTATTACCTTGATAAATTATAGTACCTGAGTCATAGTTTTCCAATAAATTAATGCAACGCAATAACGTGGACTTTCCGCTACCAGAAGCGCCAATTATACTGACTACTTGGTTATCTTCGATTGATAAATCAATACCTTTTAACACTTCCAAGTTATTAAACGATTTTGTTAATTGATTAATTTCGATTAATGCCATAATAACTCCTTCATTTACGCACAATAATCCATACCAGATGGTTTGTTGTTATTCGTTAATCTTCGCTCCATCGCGTTTAATATCCACGTGGCAACACTAGTCAACACCAAATAAATTAATGCTGAAATAAAGTAAGTTTCAATGTAACGAAAGTTGCTCCCGGCAATGGAACTTGTTTGAAAGAACAATTCGGTTACCGATAGTACATTTAACATCGAACTATCTTTAATATTAACAATCAATTGATTTCCAATGGAAGGAAAACTATTAACAATAGCTTGAGGTAAAACAATATGTACTAATGTTTGAAAGCTAGAAAGGCCTAATGAATCCGCTGCCTCTTTTTGACCAAAATCGACAGATTGAATGCCCGAGCGAATAATTTCTGCCATATATGCACCAGTATTAATGGAAATAATCCATAATCCTGCCTCCAATCCATTCCAACCAACCAATGGTTTTAATAAATAATAAAAGAATAAGGCTTGCACCATCATTGGTGTACCACGTAATATCCAAATATAAAATTCAGTGAACAGATTCCCTAAGTATTTAAAAAAACGAATTATGGGACGGTCATAATAATTAATGGATAATGATCGAATCCCACCTAAAATTAATCCAATCAACAAGCCAAAAAAAGTACCAACTAAAGCATAAACAATGGTAATGACTACACCATGCATAAATAACGGTGCATTTTTTGTAAAGATAGATAAAACTTTTGTAAAATCAATACGCATTTTATTCCCCTTGATTTGCAATGGATTGTTCCATCATTGCTAAACGTGTAGATTCATCTAATTTTTGCAATGCATCTTCGACTGCATTGAAAAATTCATTACCACGACTTCCTTCCTTTAATCCGATAGAAACACTAGTATCACAATCAAATCCATTACCCTCAGTAAATGATAAAATCATTAAATCAGGATTAGCTGCTACGATTCCATTTGCAACTGCTAGTTCCGCGGTAATCGCGTCCACATCATTGGCTTGCAATGCTACTACCATTTCTGGATAAGTAGCTTTCGGTGTTACATGATTAACACCGTCTATTTGATCAATCACAGTATCATAATTCGTATTTAACTGCCCGATTACATTTTTTCCATTAAAGTCTTGAATGGATGTATAACTCGCTTGCTCACTATCTTTTCTTACGATCATCACCATTCCATGGGAATCATAATAAGCACTTGTAAAATCAATACCTTCTTCACGTTGCTCATCCGCTGTCATTCCTGCAATTATGGCATCAATTTCGCCAGCTTCTAACGCTACACCTAACCCATTCCATGCCATCTTTTTAACTTCTAATGTTTGGCCCAATTCATCCGCAATGTATTGAGCTACCATCACATCATAGCCATCGCAATATCCACCATCAATTTTTACAGCGCTTTCACTATCGCTATTGGATTGATAATTAAATGGTGGATAACCACATTCCATTCCCACCGTAAATGTAGTATCTTCACCAGTGTTGGATGGTTCACTCGTATTGCTACATCCTGCTAAACACGTCATTGTTGCTAAAATAGCTAAGTAAGTTCTTTTCATATTATTTCTCCTTTAAATATAAAAATAAATCATATGCTATAACATATGATCCACTTACCTATGCCATAGCTCCACTACTGAAAGTAGGAGTGTTATTGGTATTTCCAATAACCCCATGGTATATATTTGCCAATATATCCATTCGGCGATGGTTGCCTTTCATTTACTTCTTCGCTCGCCAGCTCCATAAATTACTTTTCTGCATCGCTACCTCTATTAATTTATTTTATGAATATTATTTAATCATTAAAAAATAAAAAGTCAATAATAAATCACAAACTTTATTAATAACAGAAAAAAGAGTTATCCGATTAAAGTTTGTCAACTGTTTCGGATAACTCGATAACAATAACATTTACAAGGGTATATTCCACTTATAAAAGGTAACGTAATTTACTATTTATTTAATACATGATGGCAACGAACGCATAAGCCAGCTTCATCAACTTCTTCTTCGACATTCCAACATCTTGGACAGATATGACCTTCAGCTTTACCAACTTTAATTTCAACATTATCTGAAGCATATGTAGTAACTTTACTTACAATTAACCATTGTTTTAAATTATTGATTGTATTGGATAAAATAGTTAACGTAGCTTCAGGCAAGCCTAATACTACTTGCGCTTGTTGGTTATCTTTGATTTCTTGGTTAGCTCTCGCTTGTTCTAATGCTTTTAAAACTGAACTTCTAACCTCAAAGCAAATTTCCATATCTTTTAATAATTGTTCATCCACTTTGATTTCATCCAATGCATTAAATTCAGTATAGTGCACACTGGATTCACATTTATTTGTAAAGAAAGACCACACTTCTTCCATTGTAAAGACTAAGATAGGCGCCCATAAACGAACTAATGTATCACATACATGCCATAAGACAGTTTGCACACCACGACGAGTTGTATCATCTTTAGCTTCAATGTAAAGAATATCTTTAGTAAATGAGCAATAGTAATTACTTAAATTAGTAATCATAAAGTTCGTCATTTTACTGGTTGCAGCGATATAGTTATAATTCATATAATCATCAATAACTGCACTATTTAATTTCTTTAATTGCATTAACATCGCTTGATTCACCTTATTTAATGCACCAAATTCGACTAAATTGTTCGTAGGATTGAAGTCATCTTCATTTAAATTACCCAATAAGAATTTAAATGTATTTCTTACTTTTTTGTATTGGTCAGCCACTTGTTTTAAATTCTCATCCCCAATACGCATATCTTGCTTATAATCACTGGTAGCAGCCCAAAGTCTAAAAATATCAGCACCATACTTATCAATAATTTCTAATGGATTAACGACATTACCCGCAGATTTATGCATAGCTTCCCCTTTGGAATCACATACATAACCATGACTTAATACCGCTTTATATGGTGCAACACCATTGGTTGCAACCGAAACTGATAATGAAGAGTTGAACCAACCACGGTATTGATCGCTACCTTCAAAATATAAATCACATGGGTAAGAATAACCACGATCAGTTAATTCATTCCAACTACTTCCAGAATCAAACCATACATCCATGATATCTTTTTCTTTTGTAAAGATACCATTAGGTGATTTTTCATTAGTATAACCTTGTGGTAATAAGTCTTTAGCTTCTTTTTCAAACCATACATTGCTACCATATTGTTCGATTAAATCTGCAATATGATCAAAGACAACTTCATCAATAATAGGTGAACCATCTTCACAATAAATGATTGGAATTGGTACACCCCAAAGACGTTGACGTGAAATACACCAGTCAGAACGATCCTTGATCATATTACTTAAACGCACTTGTCCAAATGAATTTAACCAATTCACATTTTCTACTGCTTTTAACAAATCTTCTTTAATTTTATCAATGGATGCAAACCATTGCACCGTTGCTCTAAAAATCACTGGCTTTTTCAACCGTTCATCGTGTGGGTAAGCGTGGGTAATCCATTCAAGGGCCATCAAGTTACCTAATTCATCCAACTTAGTAACTACATCTTTATTAGCATCCAATACAAATTTACCAGCTAAATCTTCACCTGCTTCTTCGGTTAAACAACCCTTATCATCCACTGGACAGAAAGCTTTTAATCCATATTTTAAACCAACATAAAAGTCTTCGAGACCATGACCTGGTGCCGTATGAACACATCCCGTACCATCTTCATCTGTAACGTGATTTCCTAAGATAACAACTGAAGGACGTTGCGGATAGAATGGATGACTTACTGTAATACCTTCCAATTCTTTACCCTTCATTGTTTTGATAACACCTAAGTTATCAAGGTTAAATTTCGCTAATAATTCATCTACTTTACTTGCTAATACAACTAAGTTACCTTTTTCTGTTTTAACCAAAGCATAATCATACGCTTCATTTAAACAGATTGCTAAGTTAGCAGGAATTGTCCAAGGTGTAGTTGTCCAAATAACAAAGCGATCTTCTTTTGATGTTAATACCCCTTTACCATCCAATACATCAAAGGCAACGAAAATCGTAGGATCTTTGCGATCGATATAAACAATTTCACTATCCGCAATCGCAGTTTCTTGATAAGGTGACCAATAAATTGGTTTTAAACCTTGGTAGATCATTCCACTTAACGCCATTTTCGCAAAGCATTTAATTTGTCGCGCTTCAAAACCTTTTTGTAAGGTAATGTAAGGATGATCATAATCAGCTACTGTTCCCAAACGTTTCATTGTTGCCATTTGCGTCGCAACTTGTTCTTTAGCATAGGCTTCACATTTTTTTCTAAATTCAGCAGCACTAACTTCTTTACGGTTAACACCTAATTTTTGTACCGCATTTTCAATTGGTAAGCCATGGGTATCCCATCCAGGGAAAAACGGAGTATAGTAACCATTCATTGCATGTGTTCTAACGATAAAGTCTTTAATTGAACGGTTCATTGCCGTACCACAATGCAAATTTCCATTGGCATATGGCGGACCATCATGCAAAACGTACGATTTTTGCCCTTTATGGTGAGCCAACAATTGCTCATATTGATTTTCTGCTTGCCAGTTTTCCATCATTTTGGGTTCTTTTTTTGGTAAATTACCGCGCATTTCAAACCCTGTATGCGGCATGTTTAATGTTTCTTTATAATTCTTTCCTTCCATAATTCTCTCCTTATAAATAAAAAAGCATCCATAAAACTTACGGACGCTTTCACGTGGTACCACCATAATTCATTCAAACGTTATATTCAAATGCACTCATTAAGCTTTTAACGCAAGCACTACGCTTTTGCTACATTAATTTCACAAAAGATGCTCCCAAGTGATCCGTAAATAATCACCATAAAGGCTTCCACCAAAATCCTTCTCGCTTACTGGTTAATTTATTTACCGTCTTGTTCTTCGCTTTAAATCTAAATCAATTAGTTATCGTCAGTTTGTAAAGTGATTGTTCCAGTTACATCCACTGTAGGAGGGGTAACCATAATCGTATTAGGACCAACTTTTTGAATATCTCCATGCAGTGCAAATGATACTCCGGTTAAAAAGTCAATTGTACGTTGCATATATTCACGAGGTAAACGATGTAAGTTAACAACTACTGAACTATTTTCGACAACTTTAGCACCAATTGCACGAGCTTCTTCAAATGATCTTGGTTCAAATAAAGCCATTTCTGATTGCTTATTTGAAGTTAAACCACTCAATTTATTATTTTTACTTGATTCATATGGTGAACTTTTTGCTGGGCGTTGTACTACCTCTTCTTCGTATTCATCTTCATATTCATCATCAATTGGTTGAACCATTTTTCCTAACGAATCAAAAATACCCATAGAATCCTCCTTCTTTCATATTTAGGCGCGCTAAGCTAAAAAACTAAGCTGTGTTTAATTATAACATGGTCAATGCTTCATGCAAGAAAAAGCCGACAAAAGCAATAGTTTTGCATTAATTTTATTACTAAATCTTTCTTTTTATAGGTTATTTTCATTTTGCATGTAAACTTCCCGTGGTTTACTACCTTGGGCAGGCCCAATAATTCCATTTTGTTCCAAAGCTTCAATAATTCGCGCTGCGCGATTATAACCAATTTGGAAACGGCGCTGCAATAATGAAGTACTGGCCTTCTGAACCTGAACAACATAATCTCGCGCTTCCATGTAAAGCGGATCCGCTTCAATAGTTGTAACACTCGTACCATCATTACCTTCCACACCTTCCAAACGCACAAAAGCATCCGCATAGCGAGGGGATCGTTGTTTTTTCGCATAATCACAAATCGCATTCACTTCACTATCAGAAACATATACACCTTGCACTCGAATTGGAGTTTGTTCACCCATTGGCACATAAAGCATATCTCCATATCCCAATAGTTTTTCTGCACCACTATGATCCAATATAGTACGTGAATCAATGCTTGAACTTACTGCAAATGCAATACGGCTTGGAATATTGGATTTAACAACACCTGTAATAACATCGGTACTTGGCCGTTGTGTAGCCACAATTAAATGAATACCAGCTGCTCGAGCCAATTGTGTAATCCGTTGAATACTGGCTTCTACTTCTTTTCCAGCTACAATCATTAAGTCAGCTAATTCATCAATAATAACAACTATATAAGGTAAAGGTTGTAATGACGGATCTTTTTGCGCCAAGGCATTAAAATCATCCAATTTTCTAACACCAGCTAATGCAAATAAGTTATAGCGATCATCCATTTCTTTAACAATAGCTTTTAAAGCGGTATTGGCTTGGGTTGGATCATTGATAACTGGTCCAATTAAATGAGGAATTTCATGATATGGTGTAAACTCTACCTTCTTTGGATCGATTAATAATAATTTTAATTGATCAGGATGTGCACGTAACAACAATGATGTGATAATAGCATTCATGCACACACTTTTACCTGAACCTGTCGCACCTGCGATAAGTAAGTGAGGCATCTTATCCAATCTTACAGAAACAGGTTCACCAAACAAGTTTTTACCTAAAGCAAATAACATTGGAGAATTATCTTTACGCATTGTTTCACTTAAGATAACTTCCTTCATTTTAACGATAGTACTTTCTTCATTTGGTATTTCAACACCCACAGCGTTATGCCCTGGTATCGGAGCTTCAATGCGCAATTGACGTGCCTGCAATTCCATTTTAATATTGTCGCTTAAATTACTAATTTTACTAACTTTTACATTTGCCTCAGGCCTTACTTCGAATTTAGTAACTGCTGGTCCTATATGGGTAGCAACCAATTGCGTTGAAATGCCAAATGTATTTAAAACATCGACAAGTTTTGTACCTTTATAACGTGCTGCCTTAATGTTCGCATCACTGCGCTTAATTGAGTTACTAGGTTCTAACAAAGTAAGTGGCGGGATTTTATACGGACCATCAGATGGTGGTTTTATCCGTTCACTTTCTTGATTTCTTTTTTCAATGGCAAGGCGAGCAATGGTTGCACCAATGCTATTGCTACTTGGTACATTTAATTGGGTATCCGCTACTTGGGTAGTAGAAGCAGCAGGCATAATAGAATCCGTATTATTGGAAATAGCGCTATACTCTACTGTATCTTGAACCAGCGGTTTATTAGATATTAGTGGCTGCTGTTCAATTTCATCAACAATTGGTTCAATAGGATCAGCATCTATAAAGAAACTTCTTGTATCGGCCAATGTCTGTTTTGTTGTAGAAGCAGAAGTTTCCGTTAATAAACTTATATCTTCCATTTTATCTTCACTGATTTCATCCACATCATCCGTATTGCTTTCCCCGGGGTGAATATTATCAGCAACTATATCTTCATTGGTATCTATGTAAATGCTTTTAATAGGAGCATCTAGATTAGGATTTAAATACGTTACTTGTTTTTCTAAAGTATTTTCTTTAGTTTGCTTTACTTCTTCTAATTGAATTGGTTGGACAGATTCTTTCGTTTTTAGTTGTTCTAATTCAATTTCATCTTCTTCATTGGCATAAAGCGATGGTAAAGTCACACTTTGTGATAACTTATACCATACTGCTTTCCAATAAGGACTAAATACCATTAATGTAACGGCGATAACAGCTAAAATCGTTATCACAATATATAGGCCTTGCTGACCCACTAAGGCAACCGTTACACCATACAAACACAATCCTAAAACACCACCATAACTGTTAACTTCTTGGCTATAGATGGCGCCAAAGTTTTCTGTTAAATAAATTAATGCATCATTTGTGAATTGCTCTTTTGCAAATGGAATGCAAGAAATTAATAAGAAGCATAGTAACAAACAGATATACGCCATGCATGTTCCAAATGTGAAAGGATTTTCATTTTTAATAAATAAAGATAATGCACAAAACACCATCACAACACCCACAACAACTAAAAACCATTGTCCAAACAATAAAGAAAGCAATTGATTTAAAAATCTTCCAACAAAACCGGATTGTAAGAAAATAATGGCACCAATGCCAATAAACACCAATGGCAAAATCCACGACCAATTACTTGGTGTGGATTGCTTTTTAGTATTCTTTTTAGTTACTTTCTTCTTACTTTTCGCCACGTTCGTTTAACCGTTTTCCATTAATTTCAATAATGCTAGGTAAAACCATTGGTCGCTTACCGGTTTCTTTAAAGACATATTTACAAATACGATCACGGGCCAATTGACGTGCTTCCATATTATCAAATGCCTCTTGTTCCACAAGATCACTAATGCAGCCAACAAAGATATTACCAATCTCCGTAATTATATCATTGGCATCTTTTAGATAAATAAAGCCACGGGTTTGCACATCCGGACCAGCAATTAGCTCTTTAGTGTTGTAATCAATCAACACACCACAAATAATTGCCCCGTCAGTAGATAAAGTTTCTCGATCTTTTAAAATTAACCCAGCAGAATCCAAAGAATCTTTTCCATCTATGTTTTGATCTACGCATTCAATACGTTCATTAATACTTAAACAATTACCTTTAGAAAATTTAGCAATTTGACCATTATCCAACACCAAAATATTATTTGGTGAATAATCCATTTGCGTTGCAATTAACGCATTGGATACCAATTGACGGTATTCCCCTTTAACAGGAATGTAATATTTTGGACGCAACAAAGAAATCATCATCTTAAGATCTTCACTGGCAGCATGCATGCTAAACATACGTTTGGAATCGACAACAACAACATGATCACTCTCTTTAAATAAGTCATCTTCCATGCGTGCGCCTTCTTTTTCAGTTCCAGGTACCATTGGGGAAGCAATCACAATAGTATCGTTTGGACTTAAGGTAATAACTGGGTCTTCGTGAATGGCAATTCGATGTACTTTTTTAAATATTGTTGCGCCACTGCCTGCCACGATAACCAATACATCTTGCATGTCATTATTAAACTCTTCTTGATTAATCATTTTTAGATTACTAAAATCATAGTAACCTAAAGTTTGCATGTAATGCAAAACATCACACAAAGCATCATCATAAATAAATACTTTGCGATTAAATTTCTTTGCCAACTCCAACACTTCAATGACACGGAACAAATTTTGGTTATACATCGTTACAACGATACGTTGTTCTGTATCTTCAAATGAAGGTTCAATTTGTGGTGTTAAGCGATGGTTAGGTGAAGCATGACCATTACGCCCACTGCCCACTGACTCTGCCATCAACGCCAATACACCTTGGGAAGAAATTTCGCTTAATACATTAATATCAAAATCAAAACCTTTGCCTCGGCAATCAAAATCAACAATGAACTCACTCGTATAAACCACATACCCTTGACTTGTTAAAATAGCCAAGCCAAAAGCATCGGCAATGGATTGGGTTACCCCAAACGTTTTGACTTTATGGTTTGCTATTTTATAAGTTCCATTACGTTTAATAACATGAATATCACGGTCTTTAATACCACATTCATGGAATTTATTTTTTAATATTTGTGCGGTTAATGCACCTGTGTAAATTGGCACATTAATCAAACGGCATAAATTGGGCAATGCTGCCATGACATCATCATGTCCATGGGTAATAAATATTGCCCTTACTTTATTTGCATTTTGCACTAAATAACTAAAATCTGGAATGACCATTTCAATCCCTAATTGCGTTGCATTCGGGTATTTTAATCCACATTCAATGACAAATATATCTTGATCATCCTCAAGAATGAACATGTTTTTACCATCTTCATCCAATCCACCAAGTGCAAAAATTTTTAACTCGCTCATATATTCTCCTTATTCAACAAGTTCTCCGTCTAACGAATACGATTTAACTTGTGTTATTCTAACACGAACAATGTCCCCTGGCTTTACATTTTTTCCAGTAAAGTTTACTAATTTGTTATGTCGTGTATAACCGGCATAAACCGAATCGTTTTTCTTTGAAAAACCATCCACAAGTACTTCAACAATCTTATCTGCATACTTTTCATTATTCATGCGTGAATAATGCGTAATGCGTTGATTTAACCGTTGCAAACGTTCTTGTTTTTCTTTTAATGGGACATTATCCTCCATACGTGCTGCAGGGGTTCCTTCCCGAGGCGAAAAAACAAAGGTATAGGCTAAGTCATATTGACAAATATCCACCAAGGAAAGTGTATCTTGGAATTGTTCTTCAGTTTCGTTTGGAAAACCAACGATGATATCCGTTGAGAATGTTACATCCGGAATTTTTGTTTTAATTTGTTCCACTAACGATAAGTAATGTTCCCGCGTATACCGTCTACCCATTAATTTTAACACATCTGAGTTTCCAGATTGTACAGGTAAATGAATTGCAGGCATAATGTTGTCATATTTTGCAATAACGTCTATCATTTCACTCTCAAAATCCCATGGATGTGAGGTTTGGAAACGAATTCGGTCAATATTTGTTAATGCAACTTGTTCCAATAGTTTCGCAAATGTTTCCCCATGATCTAAATCTTTACCATATGCATTAACATTTTGCCCCACTAAGGTAATTTCTTTGTACCCTTGTTTTACCAATTCTTTGCATTCATTTAATATATCTTCCATTCGCCGAGATCTTTGCTTACCACGTGTATAAGGAACAATACAATACGTACAGAATTTATCACAACCATGCATGATATTTACATAGGCTTTAAATTTACCGTTTCTTACACTTGGTAAATTTTCAATGACACAGCCTTGATTGCTTAAAACTTCCACTGTTTTTTCTTTATTTAAATAGGCATTGGCCAATAAATAAGGTAAACGATGGATATTGTGGGTACCGAAAACCAAATCAACTTGTGGATATTTTTTTAGTATCAAATCCACGCTTACTTCTTCTTGTGCCATACACCCGCACACTCCAAAAACAAGTTCATCACTAGTGCGTTTCAATTGTTTTAATGCACCCAATTGACCAAATACTTTATCTTCGGCATTTTGACGAATGGCGCATGTATTTAATAAAATCAATGATGCATCCAATTCACTTTGTGCCGGGCTAAATCCCATCATTTGCAAAATACCCGCAATGATTTCACTATCCCGTTCATTTGCTGCACAGCCATATGTTTTAATAAAATAAGATCTTCCTTGGCCTAAATCTTTTGCAATATCAGGAATGATGTATTCATCCAAAATAAATTCGGGTTTATCTTTAGTTCTTTTTTGAGCTTCTTTTAAGCTTGGCAATATATATTTATTCTTTTTATTCATAATAATATTTTAGCAAGAAATCCGATGATTAAAATAGTTCTTTCTTTCACGAAATTCGTTTAAAATTAGTTTCATAAACAAAGAAAGAAGGAATTATTTTATGACACATGCAGAAAAAGCAAATTATTACCATTCCATGTGCGGGTATAACTGTGCACAGGCAGTTGTAATTGCATTTAATGATATCTTAAATATTGACCCTACCCTATTGCTTAAATTATGTGAAGGATTTGGATTAGGTGGAGGCACCATGAATGGCATTTGTGGAGCGGTTAATGGAGGAATGATGGTTATTGCTTACTTGACATCAGATGGTAATGTCGAAGAAGGCCCCAAAACAAAAGGCATGACGTATCGTCATGTTAAAGCTTATCAAAATATGTTTTTAGAAAAAACCAATGCTTTAATTTGTCGTCAGTTAAAAGATCCAAAAAGTTCAACATATACACCATGCACAAGTTGCATAGACTACGCATGCGATGCACTTGATCAATATCTTAAGGAGCTGCTGTAATATAAACGTTATCAAATTGGGTCGTCGTGTATGCACTAATGTTATCGGGTTGATTAAATAAGCTCATACGTGCATTATTACCACGCAAAGATATGGTTGCAATCAATACCCCCATCAATATAACTATCATCAAAAAACCAATCAAAAATCGCCAAATTCTACTCATATTTTTACCTATCTAAAGGATAGATGAACATTGTCGATATATTATGTTAAATTCATAAAAATATTACTATTTTTTAGAAAAAGAAGAAGCTTCAACCATTTGCTTCTTCTTTTAAAATTTTATAATTAAATTTCACTTTTTAATGAACGACTCATCAATGCATTAATGGCGTCGCTTGGTTTTACCCCTTCATAAAGAACAGCATATACTTGGTCACAGATTGGCATGGAAATACCTTTTTGTTTAGCTTCTTCATGTACAACTTTAACAGCTTTTGCCCCTTCAACGGTTTTCGTATTAGTTTGTAAAAATTCTTCGGCACTATTAGCTTTACCAATTTGATAACCAGCAGAATAATTTCGAGAATTTGAGGAAGTGCAGGTAACAATTAAATCCCCAATACCAGTTAGTCCAAAATAAGTATCTGGATTTCCACCAAGAGCTACGCCATATCGCCGCATTTCCACCAAACCACGTGTCATTAACGCAGCTCTGGCATTATCGCCTTGACCAAGTCCAGAACAAATACCAGAAGCAATAGCTAAAATATTTTTAATGGCCACGCCAGCTTCTGAACCAATGACATCAGTTGATGTATACACACGGAAATAGTCATTAGAAAATAAGTGTTGAACCTTAATTGCCTCTTGTACATCTTCACACACAGCTGCCACACTGGTTAATAAACGCTTAGCAACTTCAATGGCTAAACTCGGTCCAACCAACGAAACAACATTTTGACAATATTGACCACCTAGTTTTTCAATTAGTACACTTAATCGATCGTGAGAAATAGGATCAAACCCTTTCGCAACATTAATAAATGTTACTTTATGATTTAATACCGCCATGACCTGTTCCATAACTGGGCGAATTGCTCCCGTAGGTACAGCCAATAAGACCAATTCAACGTTATTAACTTGATTTAAATCATAAACTGGAATAATCGCCTCATTAAAAACTAAATCATTAAAATAAGTAGGATTGGTATGAGTTGATCCCAATGCATTCAATGTTTCTTTTTTAATATCCCAAATGCCAACTTCCACATGATTATCGGCCAATACTTGTGCCAATGCAGTGCCCCAAGCACCAGCTCCCAAAACTAATACTTTCACTAAGATACCTTCTTTCTAGCAATGATTCGAATCGGTGTGCCTTCAAATCCAAACGCTTCACGCAAACGATTTTCAATGTAACGTTGATAGGAAAAATGCATTAATTCATCATCATTGACACTTAATACAAATGTTGGAGGAACGACCGAGACTTGCGTAGCGTAATAGATTTTTAGCCGTTTGCCATTATGTGTTGGAGCTGGAGTGATTAATTGCGCATCTTGTATAACTTCATTTAGTACATTAGTTGCAATACGTAATTGTGAATTCATTGCTACTTGTTGAACAAGTGGTAAAATCTCATTAACACGTTGTTTAGTTTGTGCAGAAACAAACAGTATTGGCGCGTAATCTAAATATAGGAATTGATCTTTAATTGTTTGCTTTACTTTATCCATCGTAGATTGATCTTTTTCAACCGTATCCCATTTATTATAAATAATTACAATTGGCTTCCCAGCTTCATGGGCATAACCAGCCACATGTTTATCTTGCTCACGAATTCCGGTTGATCCATCCAATACAAAACACACTACATCGCTACGTTCAATAGCAGAAAGCGAACGTAAAACTGAATATTTTTCAATATTTTCGTAAACTTTACCGCGTTTTCGTATTCCTGCAGTATCAATAATAACATAATCTGTACCGTCTTTTACCAACGGTGTATCAATCGCATCCCGAGTTGTTCCTTCGATATCGGAAACGATTACACGATTTTCATTTAATAAAGCATTAACTAATGATGATTTGCCTACATTAGGTCGGCCAATAAAGCTAAATGAAATACTTCCTGGATAATCTTGCATTCTTTTATCAGGAAAATTAGCAACAATTTCATCCAATAGATCCCCAATACCAATTCCATGCAATGAACTTATACCAAAAGGTTGACCTAATCCGCATTGATAAAAATCATAAATACTATCCATCTTACTGCCATCATCAATAAAATTTACAGCTAAAATAGTTTTCTTTTTACTACGACGTAACATCTTCGCAATCATCATGTCATCACTTGTAACGCCAATTTTTCCATTTGCCACCATAACAATAACATCCGCTTCTTCAATGGCAATATCCACTTGGGCTTGAATTTCCTTAGCAAATGGTTGATCTGCCAATTGAATTCCTCCTGTGTCAATCACACGAAAATCTTTCGTTAACCAATTGGCTTTTCCATAAATACGGTCACGCGTAACACCCGCAGTATCATCAATAATAGATTGACGCATGCCTAAAAGCCGATTGAATAATGTTGATTTCCCTACATTTGGTTGTCCTACAATGGCCACAACTCCACTAATCATGTTCAATCCCTCCTTTACCCATAGTTTCTTCGATTACTTTAATCATTTCATTTACTGTTTGTTCAAATGTTAAATTCGAAGAATTTAAATAATATGCACTGTCCAAACGAATCAATGGCGAATTCTTACGGTTCATATCTTGCATATCGCGTTGTTTGATATCATTTTCTATATTAGCTAAATCGCAAGCAATGCCTTTTTCTTGATTTTGTAAGTAACGACGTTTAGCTCTTACACCCACACTGGCATCCAAATAAATTTTTACTTGGGCATTAGGTAATACAACACTACCAATATCACGTCCATCCATTATGCAGTGACATACTTTTACCATATCGCGTTGTGCTTTAACACAATATTGACGTACACCTGCTAATTTTGCAACACAAGATGCACCATAAGATACTGCTTCGCTTCGAATAAATGACTCCACGCATTCTCCATTAATGCAAATTGCATTATCTTCATTAAACGATAAATGAAAATTATTTAATTGTTCTAAAATGGCGCACTCATCAGCTAAATTAATGTTATGTTGAATCATCCAATACCCAATCGCACGATACATCGCACCAGTATCAATATACGTATAATTAAGTCGTTTTGCTACCGCCTTGCAGACACTACTTTTCCCAGCCCCACTGGGGCCATCCACCGCAACCGCAATCCAATTCATTAAATTATGCCTCGCATTAATAAAATTGCATACACAATAACAACCAATACTACAATCAACGCTAAGACAATTAAGGCCAAAACAAAATTAACAATACGAGTATTTTTACCCATCTTATCTTCTAATTCATCCAAATCTTCATCCATTTCGTCATAAGCTTGAGCTAAATGAATGGTTTGTTTAGCTGTTTTAGCAAGCAAGTCATTTACATTGCCCTCATTAATATTTTCAGGTTCTATCGGTTTAGATTGAATAGTAGGTTCACCAGCTTCATTGCCCTTTAATTCATTGGCAATATCTGGGTCTGCATTTAACAATGTTTGCAATTCTTGGGTAATTGAATTGCGTTTATCCAATACAGATTCTTGAACGATAGATAATTGAGAATCATCCATTAACTCAGACTTTTGTTGTTCTTTTACTGAATTTACAGTATCCATGCGCTGCGTTTGTTCATACAATTCATTGCCATTTTGATAGGATTCAATGACATTGGTTTTCTTTGGTTGTTCTCCTTTTAATTGAGAAAAGATATTTAATTGAGTATCTTCATTGGTTGCATATCCATTATCAACATTATATTTTTTTACTTCATCTAAAAATTCATCTAAATATTCATTCTTAAATGCTGTATTTTTAGGTGCATTGGCCGCATTATCTTGCGCTTTAGCAGCATAAGTCGTTAATGGTTGGCTAGCACTTTGCAAATCTTGCTTGGCTTGTTCATATTGGCGAACACGAGTTGGTTTGGAAGTATGATTCATTAAAGTACCATTGACATCTTTAGCCAATGTTGAATCAATTCGATTTAATCGATCACTGAAATCTTTTAAATCATTACTTGCCAACGTATCTTCATTACCCATTTGAATTTGGTTACGGTAATTTTCATATTTTTTCATGCGTGAATATTTAGCCATAAGTTTCTCCTTATAATCTTTTTAATTTTATCATGAATCGCACCGTTATTTTGAAGGATGCGACTTATCATTATTATCCTTTTTAGCATCAGTGGTTAAAAACTTTTTAAATTTAAATGTATTGATAAAGTTAACATCAAACTTTAGAATGATGTAGTTTAACAAGCATACACTACCCGCACCAATACAATCGACAATTAAATCATCCATTGTATCTTTTAATGCCGCATGACCTACCAATACGGTGCCATCTTCCAGCATGAATTTTTGCATATTCATGCCCCATAATCCATCAAAGACATATTCATAGATTTCCCAAAGCACACCAATACCAACGGCAAAAGCAAAGGCGAAAATGCAAATGAATATCGGTGATAATTGCATCGGCACCTTCTCGTTTCCATTTAAAAAGAAAACTAAACTAAAACCAAGTAAACCAAGCATCGCAGCTGAGAAGCAATGCAATACGGTATCCCAATATGGCACCTTATAGTAAAAGAAACGTGTTTCCCCTAAAAATATCGCACCATATAAAAAGATCAAATACATTACCACTAAATAACTAGGAATATCTACATTAAAACGACGTTCAAAAAAATCCGGAATAAACATAACTATAATCCCGAGGATACTTTGCGCAAACGCTAAAAAATAATCAGATTTAACATGAATAAATTCACCAGAAATGATGCGCGGATCATCCATACTTTCCGGAGATATGATCATTAAATATAATAAATAAAATATTGATACTAAAAATATTAAAAACAAGCTTATTCTTAATAGCTTTTCAATATCAATTTTCTTTTTCTTAACACTCATAAAACCTCCACGCTTTTGTTAACTCGCAAACGCAATCATAACACCTAAAATTACGAATATAAAACACATAAAATAAAATAAAAGCACAGTGTCTGTTTCTTTCCATCCATTTTTCGTAAATGCATAATGAATTGGTGTATAGATAAACAATCTTTTCTTAAACCGTTTCACCCAAAAGATTTGTAACATGCAACATAGTGTTTCTACCACAAAAATTCCACCAATGATTACGTAAGCTAATTCTTGTTGTAAAATTACAGCCAATGCCGCAAAAACGCCTCCTAAAGCCAAAGAGCCCGTATCGCCCATGAATATTTTAGCTGGGTAGTGGTTAAATATTAAATAACCTACTAAACTACCTGCCAATACCATAATGAAAAAGACTATGCTAGCACACGCTCCTTGATGAAGAGCGATTGCTAAAAATCCCAAAGCAACAATTAATGAACATCCAGCAGCTAAACCATCCATTCCATCCGTTAAATTCACCGCATTGCTACTACCGACAAATATAAATGCCATAAACGGTATATAAAGTAATGACAAATTAATCTGTAATGAGAATAATTGCACTGTAGTATCCATTTGCATTAACGAACCAAAAACAAGTAAACAAGCAAATCCGATTTGCAGATACAATTTAGCTTTTGGTGACAATCCAGCATTATTATGTTGCATAACAATGATGTAATCATCAATAAATCCAATTAAACCAAACAGAAACAATGAACCGAGAAGTAACATCAATTGATCCAATGTATGCGTGATTAATCCATAAATAATCGTAATCACCAAAGTTACGATAATAAAGATAAATCCTCCGAATGTTGGTGTTTTAGTTTTCTTTTGAAATTGCTCCAATGCATATTCACTAACTTCTTGATTGGCATCTTTCTTTTTCAAAAATGAAATCCAAAACGGCATAATAATACAAACCGTTATAAAGCTAAGCAAAAATGGGATAGTTAATGAAAAAATAATATTTAAATCCATAAAAGTTATTCCTTTGATAATTTAATTTCCAATACATCATTCTTACTGACGTATGTGCCTGGTGGAATGCTTTGTTCAATCACTCGACCAAGTCCTTCAATTTTAACATCAATCCCGCATAATTCCCAAAGGCTCGTGACATCTTTACGTGTCCAACCAGTCATATCGACCATTTCAAAGCCATTAGCCTCCATCAACAAGAAAACTTTTGTATTGGAATTTACTTGTGTATCTGCTGCAGGGTATTGATTAACAACACGATCTCCTTGCCCAATAACAACAACTTGAGCATTAAGATCAGCAAATTGTTCATTGACATAATTCCACGAATGATTAACGCAATTAGGCATTGTAAAAGTAGTCACTTCAGATGATAAATTAACATCCACTTCTTGGCTGACTTCTTCTCCATCGTTCGTGCTTTTATCATCTATAATATTAAAGTACAATGCAACTTTCCGTAATAAAGTAGTTACCGCATCCGTTTTATAATGAGCATCAGCATCATATGGCCCTTCAAATGCATAGTAAACCATATATTGCGGATCTTCAGCTGGAAAAGCCAACATTACTGAGTTAATTGTATAGCCACTTTCATATGATCCATCGACAATAACTTGAGTCGTTCCTGTTTTTCCGGATACTTTACATTCCGGGATTGCATAATATTTCGCAGTTCCTTGTGGATCAGATACTACACGTTCTAACAATGCTTGCATTGCAATGGCAGTGGATTCACTAATTGGTTGACCGCTAATTTGTGTACCTCCTTGATAAATGACTTTTTGAGAGTCATAGGCATCTTTAATCGATTCAATCACATAAGGCACTTTCATTGAACCATCACCAAAAATCGCACTGTAAGCTTGCAAAAGTTGCAAGGTAGTGTACGTGCTTCCTTGCCCATACGTATTAGTGATTTTATCAGTTGACCAATTATACACTTTTACCCCAGTGGCTTCATCAAAACCATATGCATTTGTTTTTTTAAACAGCCCAAAGGCATCCATGTATTCTTCATACGTTTCTGGGGACATAACTTCTGTAATTAACGATGCAGCAATCGTATTGGCGGATAAAATAAGTCCATAATCATATGGAATCCAACCATATTGTTTCCAACGGGAGTTAGTAATGCGGTTACCTGTATTGTAATTTACACGAACTGGATTATTATTACGGTCTGCTGTGAAATAGAAATCATTGGAATTCACCAACGCTTCGCCATCATAATTACCCGTATCCATTGCTGCTGCCCAAGCAATGGATTTAATGGTAGAGCCAGCTTCATAAGGTAATTGTGAACCAAAGTCGTTGTATTCCTCAATATCCAATACATTAGGATCAAAACTAGGGTATTGCCCCCAACCAACGATTCTTCCCGTATCAATTTCACTGACAGCACCCCACACGCGAGTAACATCAAAATCATTAACCGTTTGCTGAAAAGCTTCTTCCAATGCTTCTTGTACTGTTTTTTCTAATGTTAAGGTTATATTATTTCCATTAATGGCAGGTGTTTCTTCTACTTTCATACCTGGTAAAATAAATCCATTTTTATCGGATTGATATTTTTTATAACCATTGCTTCCAGCTAAATATTGATTAAACTTTAGCTCCAATCCCATTTTTCCTACTGTAGATCCACTTTCATCCGTTTGAGCAAAACCAATTAAATTAGAGGCAAATGTACCTAATGGATAAGAACGTTGAATACTATCGGTAAATTCAATTCCTGGTAAATTGAACGATTGAATTAAATCTTTTGTTTCTTTACTTAAATTACGTGCCTTGGTTCCTAATTCAGTTTGATATAAACCTTTTTCTTTTCCCGAGGTTAGATAAGATAAAATTTCTTCTTCACTCATTCCCAAAGGTCCCGCCAACATACTAGCGGTATATTCCAAATCTTTAACATAGGCAATTTCACCATTCATACTTGGTCGTTTATCATTTAAGATGCACACAATATTATAAGTTCGAATATCTTGAGCAATGATCTCACCATTGTAATCATAGATATAACCTCTAGTAGCCTGGATTTGTTTTTCTTGAATATTTGCTTTAGCTGCATATTCTTTTAACGATTCCCCACTTAAAAAGTGTTGCTGCATGATAGTAACCCAAAAAACATTGACACTGAGTAACCCCATTATCGCCAATGTTATGATTTGTATGAGTTGAATGTTATGATTCAATGAATCTTTACTTTTCTTTTTCTTCTTTTGTTTAAATAATTCCATCCTATTGTCCATCTACAGTGACAATGTTGTTTTGGTTAGTTTCCAAACCAGCATCTTGGGCAATGTTAGTAACTCTTTCGCGTGAATTTAACGCTTGGATTTCTACTTTCATTGCATCATTTTCAACTTGTAATGAACTTATTTTACTCTGAATCTCTTGTTGTTGCATACTTAAATTAATATTATATGAACGTAAGAACAAACTGCAACCCAACCACATAAGCAATGAGCAAGCAAAAAGCAAGATGCCAAAGCGATAGAATAGTGGCATTTTTACTGTTTTTCTTTTGGATTTATTTCTTAATTTGACTGATTGATTCATTGTTGGGTTTGCAATTAATTGACTCATAATTTTATCCTTCTTATACTTCTTAGTCGCGCACTATGCGCACGATTGTTTGTTTCCAATTCTTTTTGTCCACTGACTATACTTTTTCGGGTTAGTAATTCATAGTCAGGTGTCGGAAGTTGGTCTTGCCTTAAAGGAATTTTTCCACTTGGCATTTTTACACTCGATTTTTCTTTAAATAAGTGTTTTACAAATCGATCCTCCAATGATTGAAATGTAATCACAGAGCAGATACCATTTAAATTAAGCATTGCTAACGCTTGATTTAAACCTTGATCCAATGCATCCAATTCTTGATTTACTTCAATGCGTAATGCTTGAAATATTTTCTTAGCAGGATGCCCTTTTTGTTTTAGTACCTTATTGGGTAAACATTGTTTAATAATATCTACCAATTGAAATGTTGTTTCAATTGGTTGAATACGACGCATCTCAATAATCTTTTTTGCAATTGGGTAAGCAAACTTTTCTTCACCATAATCACGGAAAATACGGCATAAATTGTCCAAATCATAAGAATTGACAATATAATAAGCATCCAATGATTGGCTTTGATCCATACGCATGTCTAAGCGTGCATCAAACCGGTAAGAAAAGCCACGACTTGGATCATCAAATTGCGGTGATGATACACCTAAGTCAAATACAATTCCGTCCACTAAATTAATATTCAATAAACGCAATTGGTGGGATAATTGTTTAAAATCGGCATGAATTAATGTTACTCGTTTATCATCTTTGAATCGATTTGCACAATAATCAATAGCATTTTGATCTTTATCAAAGCAAACTAGTCTTCCTCTATCATTTAACTTTTCCAAGATCTTTGCACTATGACCACCTCTTCCAGTTGTCATATCAACATAGATACCTTCGGGTACAATGTGCATACTATTGATTGTTTCGTCGAGCAAAACAGAGATATGTTGATTATATTGGCTCATATTAGAAAATCCGTCATACTTTCTGCAACTTCTTCGAAGCTTGCTTCATTAGCTACGTTGTAAGCTTCCCATAACGGTTGTGCCCATAATTCAACATGGTTACCAACACCCACAACGACAACTTCCTTTTCAAACTTCCCTTCACTCATTAATGTATTACACAATTGAATTCTTCCTTGACCATCAAATTCACAAGTATCCGCTTTGGATGCAATAGCACGCACAAAGCTGCGTGCTTCTTTTTTGGTTGAAGGAATCTTACTTAACTTTTCCATTAACGTTTGAAAATCAGACTCAGAGTATACGCTTAAACAACCGTCCAAACCTTTCGTGACAATGCACGAAGTCCCAAACTCATCGCGAAACTTCGCTGGCATACTCAGACGATTTTTGTTATCTAATTTGTGTTTAAACGTCCCTATAAACATAACTTTAATACCACAGTGTCCCACTATTCCCCACTTTTTGACACCGCAATAACATTATGGACTATATTTTTTGTAAACTCAACATAAAAAGACACAATTTCTTCATATGAAAGAAACTGTGCCATAGTTTGTTATTCAAAATAAAAAAAGACTTTCGAATCTTATCGAAAGCCTATTTGCTACCACAATTTGCACAAGCGTGATGAGGAAGTTTATATTCTCCACAACTTGGACATTTAACTAAAGTAGGCGCAGTTAATTTGAAATGCGTTCTACGTTTTGCAGTACGTGATTTAGAATTTCTTCTTTGTTGAACAGCCATTGTTACACCTCCAAACGTATATATTTTTATTCTTCAAACTTAAATTCTTTAAGCTTGGCTAATCGAGGATCTACCTCCTGATTTTTGGATTGTTCATACTCCTTCTCGGAAAGGATCCTCCAACCATCCCCACTAGGATACTTGATTTTTCCTTTTTTGACAACATTTATTGGAATTTCTAATAAGATTCTTTCATAAATAAATGGTAACAAATCCAGATAATCATGTTCTAAGACAATAACATCGTCACTTTCACTTTCTTCAAAGCTAAAGCAATCCATATATTCACAATCAATATCCACATCCACCGGCTCATTGGTTAATGAACACGGGCAGACAATAATTCCCTTTAAATGCATTTCAAATTCATACAAATCTGCTCCAGGTAACGCACTACCTTTCCCCGTTACATGAATGGGTTTTGTTTCTAAAATGCGCGGATAATTAACGAATGCATCTTTTCCAAATGTTAATGTTTCATCAATAGTAATATATTCTCTTTCCAATTGTTCTAACTCTTTGCGAGTAAATTTAATTTTATCCATGACAGTATTATAGCTTATTTCTAATACTTTCCTGTATAATTTTTACTATGAAAATTTTAGGAATCATTGCTGAATATAATCCATTTCATCTCGGACATCGTTATCATTTGAATAAAGCGAAACAATTAATTCACCCAGATTTAACCATTGTTGTGATGAGTGGGAATATTACACAACGGGGAGAATTTACTATAGTGGATAAACTTACCCGTGCTAAGCAAGCAATTAATGAAGGGATTGATCTAGTGATTGAACTTCCTTTTTGTTATACCAATCAATGCGCTGATATATTTGCAAAACGCAGCATTGATATTTTAGCTGCACTTAATGTAACTGATATAGTTTTTGGCAGCGAATGCAATAATTTAATGTTATTGCAACAAGTTGCCGAACTACCCATAATCGCCGACCACTTAAAAGAATCATTACAAACCGGTGCTTCCTACGCCGCTAGTTTAACGTATGGTAGCTCTAGTTTTGCAAGCAACGATATTTTAGGAATTGCTTATTTAAAGGCTTTAAAAAATTATCCTACTATTAAAGCCCATACCATCGCACGCACGAATGATTACCATGCTACGCAATTAGAATCTATTTCCAGTGCAAAAGCAATCCGGACCCAATTTTTTAATGGTGCAGATATCGGTCATCATACTCCTTTAGCAAATCAAATTAACGCCTTTCATCCAAATACATGGAATGATTACTTTCCAATACTAAAACAAACCTTGATTGCTTTACCCAGCAATTATTTACGTAATATTCATTTAGTTAGCGAAGGCATTGAAATGCATTTGAGAAAATGCATTTTAGAATCTACAGATTTTAATCAATTTATTCATCAAGCGACAACCAAGCGCTATACCACTTCTCGTATTCAACGCACTTTAGTTAATATATTAATTGGTTTAACAAAAGATACAATGCAATCCATCAATTCAACAATTGTTCATCCGTTAGCGTTTAACAATCATGGAAAGGCTTATTTAAATAACGCAAAATTTGATAGTAATATCGCAATGGTTAATCGCATCAATCAACTACCAACGCAAATTAAGGCCAGTTGGATCAATGCAGAACGAATCTATTATTTATACCATCATTCCGTAAATCCACTAACTCAACAAGGCCCAATTTATATCGATACAACTAAAAAAGATACTTAAGCAGTATCTTTTTATTGCAATTGACCATGCAATGAAGCTTTAATTTGTGTGGTAGAAATCCCTTCAGTACGCGGCAAATAGATGATTTCACAATTTTTTAAATCATCAAATTTACCTTTCCAATCATCCCCCATTACAAAGACATCGACATGATATTTATCAATATCATCTTGTTTTTGTTCCCATGTATATTCTGGAATGACTTTATCCACATACCGTATAGCTTCAACCATTTCTTTACGTGTTTGATAATCGTAATAAGCGTGCTTCCCTTTAATGGCATTAAATTCATCACTGCTTAAAACTACAATCAGATAATCCCCCAACGCTTTAGCCCGTTTTAAAAGCCGAATATGTCCAGGATGCAATAAATCAAAAGTACCATAAGTAATTACAGTTTTCATATTAATCCTTTCAAATGTTATGGGCGAATTTGTATTCGCTCAATCGTTTTAGCTTGCAATGTTTTCTCATCCAAACAAACGACAATTGCACAAATAATAGCTGGATTATCACTCGGTAAATAACGTGTCTTTTTGCTACGATATAATTGCAATGATTCATGAATATCTCTTCCCAATACAGAATCATAAGCTCCAACCATTCCCACATCGCTAATAAATGCACACCCATTTTTAATCATTTCATCCGCTGTTTGCACATGAGTATGCGTTCCATAAATAATTGAACATCTATTATTGAATGTTTCAAAAAATGCACGTTTTTCTGCTGTTGCTTCCCCATGAAAATCTACGATTACACAATCGTTTTTGTCAATCGTCTTTAATGCCTGATGCATTAAATCAAAACAAGAGCAGGATGGTTCAGGTAACATAAAGGCATTCCCCAATACATTAATTACATGTATACACTGTCCATTGACTTCAAATATTTTATCTCCAAACCCATTATTAATGCTTGGATGATTGTTAGGATAAACCAATTTCGGACATAAATTCAACTCTTCAACAATATTATGCTTTGAAAACGCATGATTACCTAAAGTAATGCAATCCACACCCCATTGAGTGAATTCTTTATAGATTCGCGGTGTAATCCCTTTACCATGGGCACTGTTTTCTCCATTAACGATTGTAAAATCTATTTTATATTTTTCTTTTAACGGTGCCAGATAGCAAGAAAGAGCGGTACGACCGCTCTTACCTACTACATCTCCAAAAATGAGTATGTTCATCTATTTTGCAACCTCGCATGCACGTGTTTCACGAATGACAACTACTTTAATTTGACCAGGATAAGTCATTGTAGTTTCGATCTTATCGCGAATATCCATCGCAAGTTTATCCAACTTAGCATCCGCGACTTTTTCTGGAACAACCATAACACGAACCTCACGCCCTGCTTGAATTGCAAACGATTTTTCAACACCTTCAAAGCCAGAGGCAACTTTTTCCAATTCTTCTATCCGATTAATATAATTTTCCATAGTTTCATTACGCGCACCTGGACGACCAGCACTGAGTGCATCCGCTGCTGCAACTAAGTTAGAAATTAAATATTTCGGTTCAACTTGACCATGATGGGATTCAATCGCATTTAATACCACATCATTTTCACCATATTTCTTAGCAATCTTAATACCAAGATCAACATGACTTCCATCTTGTTCAAAGTCAATTGATTTACCGATATCATGCAATAGACCAGCACGTTTAGCTAAATTTTGATCTAAACCCAATTCAGCTGCCATCATTCCGGCAAAATATGCAACTTCAATGGAATGTTGCAATACATTTTGACCATAAGAATAACGGTAACGAAGACGCCCAATTAAACGAATGATTTCCCTAGGCATCTTACCAATGCCTAATTTAAAGACTGCATCTTCACCATATTTTCTAAAAGATACTTCCATATCTTTTTTAACTTTATTGACTACTTCTTCAATACGTTGTGGTTGAATACGCCCATCTTGAATTAAAATTTCCAAAGCTTGACGCGCAACTTCTCTACGGATTGGATCAAAGCAAGAAATAGTGAAAGAATCAGGTGTATCATCAATTAAAACTTCAACCCCAGTTGCTTGTTCAATCGCTTTAATATTACGACCTTCACGTCCAATAATTCTTCCTTTCATTTCTTCGTTAGGGATACCTACAACAGAAATAGTTGAAGAAATAACTTCATCTTGAGAATAACGTTGAATTGCTGTAGCAATAACTTCGCGTGCATTTTCTTGCGCCTTTTCAAC